>Ga0316217_10000027_pt1 | contig 216578 bp, 167 predicted proteins | sample 1anoAmetaG_FD_203633 | JGI IMG/M metagenome (GOLD analysis project Ga0316217, IMG submission 203633) | Freshwater microbial communities from Trout Bog Lake, Wisconsin, USA - 1anoA | ecosystem: Environmental > Aquatic > Freshwater > Lake > Hypolimnion/Profundal zone | place: USA: Wisconsin... | reverse complement strand
TTACGAAGAAATGGAAGAAGCCGATCATAAACTGGAAAGCGGCTATGTGCCGCTTCGCCATCCTCTTTGAAGACAGAGTACCAAAGGCCTAACAGAAGCCATTTACACAAAGTTCTTTACACCCCCTCCGGTCTTGGAGGGGGAGGTCGGGGAAAAGATCATCTCCTCCCGGGGAGATGTCACTTGGTCGGGGGAAAAGATCATCTCCTACCGGGGAGATGTCACTTGGTCGGGGGAAAAGATCATCTCCTACCGGGGAGTTGCCACTTGGTCGGGGGAAAAGATCATCTCCTGCCGGGGAGTTGTCACTTGGTCGGGGGAAAAGATCATCTCCTGCCGGGGAGTTGTCACTTGGTCGGGGGAAAAGTTCATCTCCTGCCGGGGAGTTGTCACTTGGTCGGGGGAAAAGTCCATCTCCTACCGGGGAGTTGTCACTTGGTCGGGGGAAAAGATCATCTCCTGCCGGGGAGTTGTCACTTGGTCGGGGGCAAAGCTCATCACCTGCCGGGGAGTTGTCACTTGGTCGGGGGAAAAGTTCATCATCTACCGGTGAGGTGTCACTTGGTCGGGGGAAACGATCATCTCCTGCCGGTGAGGTGTCACTTGGTCGGGGGAAACGTTCGTCTCCTACCGGGAAGATGTGACTTGGTCGGGGGAAAAGGTCATCTCCTACCTATCCCTCCTCCCGGTCAACAGCCTCCCAGTGCCCGCGCCGCCTTCGAGCCCGACGGGCGGCCGAGAACGGCGCTGATGAAATTCCCCGCAGAGGCGAGGGCGCGCAGATCCACCCCCGTCTCTATGCCGAGCCCGTTCAGAAGGTAGAGCAGATCCTCGCTGGCCAGGTTTCCCGAGGCGCCGGGAGCGTAGGGGCAGCCGCCGAGACCGGCAATCGAACTGTCGAACACGGAGACACCCAACTCCAGCACCGCCAGCACGTTGGCCAGCGCCTGGCCGTAGCTGTCGTGAAAATGCGCCGCCAGCCGCTCCATCGGCACCCTGCGCGCCACCTCCCCTACCATCTCCTGCGCCTTGCCCGGCGTACCGACACCGATAGTGTCGCCCAGGGAGATCTCGTAACACCCCATCTGCACCAGGCGCTCGGCCACCTCCGCTACCGCCGTGGCAGGGACCTCACCCTCGTAGGGGCACCCAAGGGCGCAGGAGACGTAGCCGCGCACCCGAACCCCGCAGCGAAGCGCCTCCGCTGCCACCGCCTCGTAACGTCCCAGGCTCTCCGCGATGCTGCAGTTGATATTCTTGAGGGAAAAGGTTTCCGAGGCCGCGGCGAACAGGGCGACCTCCCCGGCACCTGCTGCGATTGCCTCCTGGAGCCCCTGCCGGTTCGGTACCAGCACCGGATAGCTCACCCCCGGACGCTTGGCGATCCCCGCCAGCACCGCGGCGTGGTCGGCGAGCTGCGGGACCCACTTGGGCGAGACGAAGCTGGTAGCCTCGATGACGGTCAGCCCCGCCCGGGCCAGGCGGTCGATCAGCTCGATCTTCACCGGCGTCGGCACCGGGGTCGCCTCGTTCTGCAGGCCGTCGCGCGGCCCCACCTCCACCATCTTCACGCGCTTGGGGAACTGCATTCAGCTATCCTCCCGCACCAGGGTCAAGAGCTCCGCCCCCTCCCTGACCTGCGCTCCGGGCGCAAAGTTCAGCGCCGCCACGGTTCCGCTGTAGGGCGCGCTCACCGTCTGCTCCATCTTCATCGCTTCCAGGATCACAAGGGGACGCCCCCGCTCCACCCGCTCACCCGGCTGCACCAGGACGGCGATCACCTTGCCCGGCATCGGCGCCGTGAGCCTTTGGTCCCCCCGCTCCGGCTCTTCCGACACGGCTGCGGGCTCAACCACCCTCAGGGTGTGACTGCGCCCTCTTTCGATGACGGTCAACAGCTCCCCCTGCCGAACGACCGTTCCCTGTATCCTCTGTCCGGAAAGCTCAGCGACCAGTTCGCCTGCGGCAGTGTGCTCGGCACTGGCCCTCAGGGCCCCCCCAGGCAAGTCGAGCAGGTATCCCTGGGGCAGGCGGCGGATTTTGACGCTGACGGGCACCTCCCCGTCCAGGAAGTGGAGCCGATCGTGCTCTTCCAGGTTCAGGCGCCAGCCGTTGTCGAGGTTCCAGGGGGAGAAGGGATCAGCAGAGGCGGCGGCTGCCCGCTCCCCGTCACGGCGGCGGCCCAGCAGGAGCTCCAGTGCGGCGAGGGCGAGGGCGTGATCGGGAACGGAGCCCGGCCGGGGTACCAGGTCGCTGCGGTGGCGCTCCAGGAAACCGGTGTCGATCTCCCCGGCAGCGAAGGCGCCGTGGGCCGCCAGGTTGGCCAGAAAGCCGACGTTGCTGGTCACCCCGGCAATCCGGCACTCGGCGAGCGCATTCCGAAGCCGGCGCAGGGCGCTGGGACGGTCGAGATCCCAGACCACCAGCTTGGCGAGCAACGGGTCATAGTGGATACCGATCTCGTCGCCCTCGCGCACCCCGGTGTCGACCCGCAGGTGCGCATCTTCGGCCGGCAGACGGAAGCGGACCAACCGCCCGGCGCACGGGAGAAAGTCCCGCGCGGGGTCCTCGGCATAGAGGCGCGCCTCGAAGGCGTGGCCGGCTTCCGAGAGCTCGTTTTGGGCGAGCGGCAGCGGCTCGCCGGCCGCAACCCTCAGCTGCCACTCCACCAGGTCCTGCCCCGTGATCATCTCGGTCACCGGGTGCTCGACCTGAAGCCGGGTATTCATTTCCATGAAGTAAAAGGAGCCGTTTTCGTCCAGCAGGAACTCGACCGTCCCGGCCCCGCGGTACCCGATGGCGCGGGCGGCCGCGATCGCGGCCTCCCCCATTTCCCGTCTCAGCGACGCGGGGAGACGGGGGGCCGGCGCCTCCTCCACGACCTTCTGGTAGCGCCGCTGCAGGGAACAGTCGCGCTCGAAGAGATGAACCGCGTTGCCGTGGGCGTCGGCGAAGAGCTGTATCTCGACGTGGCGCGGCCTCGCCAGGTATTTTTCCAGGAGCATCCGGTCGTCGCCGAAGGCGTTGCGGGCCTCCCGCCGGGCGGCCGCCAGCGACTCGATGAACTGGGACTCCTGAAGGACCACCCGCATCCCCTTGCCGCCGCCACCCGCGCTCGCCTTGATCAGCACGGGAAAGCCGGTCTCCCGTGCCCGGGCCAGGAGCTGCGAGGGGTCCTGCTCGTCGCCGTGGTAGCCGGGAACCAGCGGCACTCCCGCCTGCTCCATGATCCTCTTAGCTTCGATCTTCGATCCCATGGCGCAGATCGCCCCGGCCGGCGGACCGACGAAGACGACCCCCGCCTCCCCGCAGGCCCGGGCGAAGCAGCCGTTTTCCGAGAGAAAGCCGTAGCCGGGATGGATCGCCTCGGCCCCGGTTGCCACTGCCGCCTCCAGGATGGCGTCCCCCTTCAGGTAGCTCTCGGCGGCCGGTGCCGGACCGATGCGGTAGGCCTCGTCCGCGAGCGCCACGTGGAGCGCTTCCCGGTCCGCGTCGGAGTAGACCGCGACGCTGCGAATCCCGAGGCGCTGCGCGGTGCGGATCACCCGGCAGGCGATCTCGCCCCGGTTGGCTATCAGGAGCTTGGAAAACATGGCTAAGGCTCCTTGGCCCAGCCTGGAGCCCGTTTCCCCAGGAAGGCGCTCAGCCCCTCCCTCCCTTCGGCCGAGGCGCGCAACTCGGCTATGCGCCGTACCGAATCCTCGACCAGCTCCCGGCTCGGCTCCGCCCGCGCCACCCGCGCCACCTGCTCCTTGGCGGCGGCCACGGCGTGAGGGGCGCATTTCAGCAGGGCGCGGGAGATGCGGTCGGCAGCGGCGTCGGGATCGTCCGCGACCTCGTGAATCAGCCCCAGCCGGTGGGCCTCAGCGGCGTCGAACGGTTCCGCGCTCAGGCAGTAGCGCTGCGCAGCGCGGACGCCGATGGCGGGGACGAGGTAGGGGGAGATGAGCGCGGGGATGAGGCCGAGCCTGGTTTCCGACAGGCAGAAGCTGGCGCCGGTTGCGGCAACGGCGATGTCGCAGCAGGAAACGAGCCCGACCCCGCCGCCGTAGGCGACCCCCCGCACCACGGCGATGGTCGGTTTCTTCAGGGCGTGCAGCGACCGGAAAAGCTCCGCCAGCCCCCTCGCGTCGGCGAGGTTCTCCTCGAAGCTGAAGTCCGCCACGCGGCGCATCCACCCGAGGTCTGCTCCGGCGCAGAAGTTTTTTCCCGCCCCGGTAAGGAGCACGACCCGGACCGCAGCGTCGGCTTCCAGAAGCGTTAGCGCCGCTGAGAGTTGCGACACCAACTCGTCGTCGAAGGCGTTATGTATCTGGGGCCGGTTCAGGGTGAGGGTTGCCCGCCCGAGCTCGTCGACCCGCGACAGGACTGCTGCCTGGTCCATAGTGAAATCTCCCGTGACTATACAAGATAGCCTAACCCGGCATATCCGGAACCAAACACGATAAAACCCGATAGAGACAAATTCAAAGACTTTGAACGCGGATGACGCGGATTGTACGGATAAACCCGGATAGAATCAAAACCAGGCAGCAGGGTTTACACCAATTTTTTTGACAATCTTCAACTGCTCTCTTGTCCTGAAGTCTGATTTTACCGAGGCTTGATTTCTCCCAGCCTTGTTTATATCCGCGTAAATCCGCACAATCCGCGTCATCCGCGTTCAAGGATTTTGACTTTATCCTGCTTTCATCCTGTTTCAAAACGTTGCCGACTTATGAGACTAACCACCGAAGGACGTACGCTACATCCGGAACACCCCGAACTCCGTCCTTTCGATCGGTGCGTTGAGCGCCGCGGAAATCCCGAGCCCGAGCACGGTGCGGGTGTCGGCGGGGTCGATGATGCCGTCGTCCCAGAGGCGGGCGCTGGCGTAAAAGGGGTGCCCCTGGGTCTCGTACTGCTCCAGGACCGGCTTCCGGAAGGCCTCCTCTTCCTGCGCGCTCCACCCCTCCCCGCGCGCCTCCATGCCGTCGCGCTTCACCTGCGAGAGCACCTGGGCCGCCTGCTCGCCCCCCATGACCGAAATGCGCGCGTTGGGCCACATCCAGAGAAAGCGTGGCGAGAAGGCCCGGCCGCACATCCCGTAATTGCCGGCGCCGAAGCTGCCGCCGATGATGACGGTGAACTTGGGAACCCGGGCGCAGGCGACGGCGGCGACCAGCTTGGCCCCGTCCTTGGCGATCCCCCCCGCCTCGTACCTGGCGCCGACCATGAAGCCGGTGATGTTCTGCAGGAAAACCAGGGGAATCCCGCGCTGGCAGCAGAGCTCGATGAAGTGGGTCGCCTTGAGGGCCGACTCCGAAAAGAGGATCCCGTTGTTGGCGATGATCCCGACCGGATAGCCGAGGATCCGGGCGAAGCCGCAGACCAGGGTGGCGCCGTAGAGCTTCTTGAACTCGTCGAAAACGGAAGCGTCGACGATGCGCGCTATCACCTCGCGCACGTCGTACGGCTTGCGGGGCTCGCAGGGGATGATCCCGTAAAGGTCCGGGGCGGGGTAGAGCGGGTCGAGGGGCGGGGAGAGCGCCAATTCCGGGCGCTTGACCCGGTTGAGGTTGGCGACCGCGCGGCGGACGAGCGCCAGGGCGTGCTCGTCGTTGCGGGCATAGTGGTCCGCGACGCCGGAATAGCGGCAGTGGACCTCCGCCCCCCCGAGCTCCTCGGCGCTCACCACCTCTCCGGTCGCCGCCTTCACCAGCGGCGGGCCGGCCAGGAACACCGTCCCCTGCTTCGCCACGATGACGACTTCGTCGGACATGGCCGGGACATAGGCGCCGCCCGCGGTGCACGATCCCATGACGGCGGCGATCTGCGGGATGCCGGCTGCGGAGAGATTGGCCTGGTTGAAGAAGATGCGGCCGAAATGGTCCCGGTCGGGGAACACCTCGTCCTGGAACGGGAGATTGACCCCGCCCGAGTCGACCAGGTAGATGCAGGGAAGCCGGTTAGCCAGGGCGATCTCCTGCGCGCGCAGGTGCTTTTTAACCGTTACCGGAGCGTAGGAGCCCCCCTTGACGGTGGCGTCGTTGGCGACGACCAGGCACTCCAGACCGCTCACCCGCCCGATGCCGGTGATGATGCCGGCGGCCGGTATCTCGCCGCCGTACATCCCCCAGGCCGCGAGCTGGGAGAATTCCAGAAACGGCGAGCCGGGATCGAGCAGCCGGTCGATGCGCTCGCGAGGCAGCAGCTTGCCCCGCTCGGTGTGCCTCGCCTGCGCCTTCTCTCCCCCGCCCAGCGCGACCAGCGCCACCTCCCGGCGCAGCTCTTCGACCAGCTGACCCATGGCGCGGGCGTTGGCGCGGAACTCGTCCGACTCAGCTGCGATCGATGTCCTCAGTACGCTCATCCGAAATCCCCGGGTGTCAGGCCGTCGTCTCGAGAAAGAGCTCCCGCCCGATCAGCATCCTGCGGATCTCGCTGGTGCCGGCGCCGATCTCGTAGAGTTTGGCGTCCCGGAGCAGCCGCCCCGCAGGGTACTCGTTGGTGTAGCCGTTGCCCCCCAGGCACTGGATCGCCTCCAGCGCCATCCAGGTCGCCCGCTCCGCCGCGTACAGTATCGCCCCGGCGCAGTCCTTGCGGCTCACCTCGCGGCGGCTGCAGGCCTGCGCCACCGCGTAGACGTAGGCGCGCGAGGAGTTGAGCGCGGTGTACATGTCGGCGAGCTTCCCCTGCATCAGCTCGAACTCGCCGATCGGGTGGCCGAACTGCCTGCGCTCGTGGAGATAGGGGAGCACCAGGTCGAGGCAGGCCTGCATGATCCCGAGAGGCCCCGCGGCGAGGATGGCGCGCTCCAGGTCGAGACCGCTCATGAGGACATCGATCCCCTTGCCGACCTGGCCCAGCACGTTCTCTTCCGGGACCTCGCAGTCCTGGAAGAAGAGTTCGCAGGTGTCGGACCCCCGCATGCCGAGCTTGTCGAGCTTGTCGGCCGTCGAGAATCCCCGGAAGGTATTTTCCACGATGAAGACCGTGATCCCGTGGGCGCCGGCGTCGGGGTCGGTCTTGGCGGCGACCACGAGCGTATCGGCGTGCGGGCCGTTGGTGATCCACATCTTGTTGCCGTTCAAAAGGTAGCGGTCCCCCCTCTTGTCCGCCCTCAGGCGCATGCCGACCAGGTCCGAGCCCGCCTCGGTCTCGCTCATCGCGAGTGCCCCCACCTGCTCGCCGGAGACCAGCCCGGGGAGGTAGCGCTCCCGCTGCGCCTGGTTACCGTGGCGGAAGATCTGGTTCACGCAGAGGTTCGAATGGGCGCCGTAGGCAAGCCCGACCGATGCGGAAGCGCGGGAGATCTCCTCCATGGCGACCACGTGGTCGATGTAGGACATGCCGGCGCCACCGTATTCCTCGGCTACCGTGATGCCGAGCAGGCCCAGGTCCCCCATCTTGCGCCACAGGTCCATGGGGAAGTGGTTCAGCCGGTCGACCTCCGCCGCGCGCGGGGCAATTTCGGCCGCGGCAAAATCCTGCACGGTGGAGCGGATCAGGCGAGCGTTCTCGCCCAGGTCGAAGTTCAGGGTCGGATAGAGCTTCATGATGGCTCCCCACAGTCAATACCAGAAATCCGAGGGTCCGGGGCGACTCCCCCTCCCCTTCAAGGGGTAAGGGTCAGGGTGGGGATGGGGTAACCTACCGCCAGGTGGGTGATGCACCCCCACGAGCACCCGCCTCTGCTCGATCTACTAATTAATATACCAAAGGTTGCGGGCTTCGCACCTTTCGCAGCACTCGAGGTGCGGCACCGAAGCGACAGGGAGCTGCGCCGACCCGCTGCCGGCGTTACGGTGCAAAGGCACCTACCTCGGCGCTGCGGCACTTTTTTGTGTCATTTCGCGCCGATTTGTGGCTAATTGTAACAGCAGGATTTATCTGAATCGGAAGGAAGAAACATGGCATCTTTGGATTTTGAGCAGGAAAAGCTCGTTTTCAGGAATTTCTACGAAAACAACCACAAGCAGTTCATCGCCGTTAAGAACACCTACATCGGCATGATAAGGACCCTCACCAAGCAGTTCGAGGCGGCCGAGGTCACGAAGATCGAGGGTCGGGTCAAGGACCAGGAAGAGTGCGTCAGGAAGTTTCACCGCAAATACAAGAGCAAGCTCGAAGCCGATGAGCAGCCCTATGAGATCAAGGATTTCATCTCGGACCTGATCGGCATCCGGATCGTCTGCCTCTATGAGGACCAGGTTTCCGTCGTGTCGGAGTTGTTGCAGCGACACTTCAAGATCCTCAATGTCACCGACAAGACGTCGGCCGTGGAGAGCACGGAGGATTCCTTCGGCTACAAGGGACTGCACATGGACCTCGCCTTGAACTCCGAAGCGGGCTCCCAACCGAAAGGCCTGCCGCAGATGGAGATTTGCGTGGAAGTGCAGATCAGGTCCCTGATCCAGGACACCTGGAGCAGGCTGGATCACAAGATAAAATACAAGAAATCGATCCCGGTTGACCTTAAGCGAAGGATCAGCGTCCTCTCCGCACTCTTCGAACTGGCCGACCGCGAATTCAAGGAAATCCGCAACGCTACGGCGGACCTGATGCAGCAGGCGACGGTGGCGCCGGTCATCGAACCACTCGACGACTCCCCCCCGGCACCGGGGCAAACAGTCGCCGAGGCGAACTCTCGTGCCGTAAACGCCTTCAACTTTTTCCGGGTCGCCGGCCATTTCTTCCGGGATTTCAAATTCGAAGACGACAAGGTCGACGACTTTGTCCAGGATATCCTGGCGCACGACAGCCGTTTCCAGAGGTCCGACCTGCACAGGAGCTTGTTCGAGAACTTGAAAACCGTCAGGGAGTACCGGGAGCAGGTCGTGACCGAGAACCCCGCCAGGAACTTCAGCCCCTACGCCTCGATACGGCACTGCCTGTACCTGCTCGACCAGGAAAAATTCGCCCGGATATTGTCCCGGAAAAACAGGGAACGCTTTGTGGGATGGCTGAAGGCTTCCCGGGGAGCCCAGCCTGACACAGAAACCTGATCGGGGGGGGGGGTCCAACGGGTAGGCCTGGGGACGCCCGGACCTGCTAGACCCGGACCTGGAAGGCCGGGATCTGAGGACCCCCATGGAAGTATGCGCAACATCGTGCCGGAGATACTGGCGGCGGTCTGCCTGCTCCCTCTCTCCAGACGACGCGATCTCTTCGCCGGAGCCTGACCGCCTCCGGCAACCCAAAAGTATGTGGGCGCTACAACGCCCCCAGGTTTGCCGAGAAAGTCCCCGCCATTGGCGGGGACTTTTTTTTGGCTCTTGGACGTGCTGAGCGAGTCGGGGTGCGGCACCACATTAACAGCACCAAATACACCTGCCTGTTTTTTGCGCGAAAATGCTATTATGGCAAGTAGTGCCGGTACTGCGAAATACCGGTAAAGGAGTAACCCGGCAGCGCAGCACGCAATCGCTACGCGGCACGGCGAGGTAAAAGTGGGAGGAGATATGAACAGAGCAAGAGAAGCAGGTTTGGGGCTCACGGCCTTTTTGCTGACCGGCTGGCTGGTGACGGCGTGGGCCGGGCTGCGACCCGACGACAGGATCAGAGCGGAAGTCAGAAATCCCGGCATTGCCACCAAGGGTGCAACTGTCCAGCTTTTTTACGGCATGAGCAAGCAGGTCAAGGAGGTGTTTTGTCCCGGTGCAGTAGTCCCGGTGTACCGCATGGCAAGGGATTGGTCCGGTGAGATCTACAACAGCAAGTACGACGTGGGCAAAATCAAGGTCACCGACAATCTCGACAACCGTTTCGTAAAGGCAGAAGTCGTCGAAGGGAATCTGAGGGTTGGCGACATCGCCATGCAGTCCAGCAGTCAGTGCCCAGCAAGGACGCCGTAACTCAGCAGCGGCGTGACGTGGGCTCACTGAGGGAGAAGGGCGTGCCAGTCGGGACGTTTCCGCCCTTCTCCCTTGGGTAGCCGTCGGGAAACTGCGCGGCCGGGAGGATCGGATGCACAACACCCTGTTGATATGAGCAGTTACGACGTCATCGAGGTTCAGCAGGTCCGGTGACGCGGGTTCGTGCGCGACGAACAACCAAATCCACGGCCCCGGCGGCGCGGCGAGGCTCCTCGGCGTCAACCCGAGCACGCTTCGGGGGCGCATGGGAAAGCTCGGGATAAGGACTACGCCTAAGGAGAACTGAACCGGAACTTTTCAGGAAGCAGATACGCCGGGGGGATGCAGTTCATCGCCTCCGACCTTCCTTGGCCGCCTTCCACTCCACACACTTCTTCCCGAAATCCGACGGGGGACTGCTTGCAAATGCGGCCACTCACGAGACGCAAAATTAACACAAGCCAATTCCTCCTGTAAGGCTATACTGTACTAAGACAGAGACATTTGCCTGTCATCCTCGTCTCCATGGATTTAATGCCACTACGTCGACGTAACCTGAGTACACCATCGAGAAGGAGCCCGACCTGCACGCCGAGCTTCAGCGGAGAACCTTCACATGGACGTAAATAAAATACGACATGACTTCCCGATTCTGGACGAGGACGGCCGGCATAAAGCAGTTATCTACTTTGACAACGCGTGCCAGACCCTGCGACCCAAGGCGGTCCTGGACGCCATCAATCGATACTACCTCGCATCATCGGCGTGCAGCGGGCGCAGCATGCACCGCCTGGGCGCCGAAGTGACGCGCAGTTGCGACCAGGCTCGCTGCGACGTGGCGAAATTTCTCAATGCCTCCAGGAAGGAGGAGATCGTCTTCACCCGGAACACCACCGAAGGGATCAACCTGATCGCCCACTCCCTGGACTGGCGCAGGGAGGATGCGGTCCTGACCTCCGACAAGGAGCACAACTCGAATCTGCTCCCCTGGCAAGTCCTGGCCAAAAGGCGCGGCGTCGTCCTGAAGGTCGTCCCCTCCAGGGAAGACAACAGCTTCGACCTGGCGGCCTTCGAGAAGATGCTGGACAGCAAGGTCAGGATGGTTTCCATTGCGGGTACCTACAACCTGGACGGGGTAAGCGTCCCTGCCCGGGAGATCATCCGAAAGGCGCACCAGAACGGTTCCCTGGTACTGCTGGATGCGGCTCAAACCGCCCCTCGCACCAGGATCGACGTGAGAGCCTTGGACGTGGATTTCCTGGCTTTCTCGGGCCACAAGCTGCTGGGCCCCTCGGGGACCGGGGTACTGTACGGGAAATACCGGCTCCTGGAGCAGTTGGAGCCGTTTCTGGTCGGCGGCGGCACGGTGCTTTCCTCCACCTACGACTCACAGACGTTCCTGCCTCCGCCGGAGAAGTTCGAGGCCGGCTTGCAGGACTATGCGGGCATCATCGGCCTGGGCGCCGCCGTGAAGTACCTGGAGGCGATCGGCTTTGAGGCCATCCAAAAGCAGGACCTCGTCCTCAACCAATTCATCACCGAGCGCATTGCGGACATCCCCCGGCTGCGGCTGATCGGCCCGAGCGACCCGCAGCTTAGGGGCGGCATCGTCTCGTTTTACCTCGAGGGGATCGATTCCCACCGCATCGCCCTGATGCTGGACCAGATGGCCGGCATCATGGTGAGATCCGGCCAGCACTGCGTCCATTCCTGGTTCAACGCCCATAACAGAGAAGGCTCGGTGCGGGCTTCCCTGTATTTTTACAACACGCTTGAGGAAGCCGAGCTGTTCGTCGACAGCTTGCATAAGATCAGCAGGGTACTCTAGCGATATGTTCTGCATTCTGGCGTTCACAGTCTTGGGGATCTTGGGCATCTTCAGCGCGACCAGCAGGGCGCTGGCGAGAGAGGCGCTGGATTGTGTCGCCAGGAGAGTCACCCTGCGCCCCTGCACCACCGGCTTCGACGAGAGACTGAAGGCCAAAATCCTGGGGAGCGTGATCACCCGCTCCGAAACCGCGGCCCGGGTGTTGAACCGGAACTTCGAGCTGTTGTCCTGGGTCTTTTTCCTACTGATGATCGGCAGCTCCGCCCTGGCCCTGCGCGGAATGTACCTGTTCTACGTCACCGGGAGTTGCAACGGCGTCAACCAGAGCGCCTTTTGCGTGTTCGACCCTACGGGGCAAAACAGCAAGGTTTCCGTCGCGTCCACCATGTGCAAACTCAAGCCGCCGGGCATTGCCGAGGTAACCCTGAACGGGGTCGACCTCTCGGGGTTCCCGGTTCTCAATGCGGGTAGGAAGGATGCCATCGTCATGATCGGCTGCTATGCCTGCGAGTACAGCCGCAAGCTCTATCCGCGGATCAAGGACCTGGTCAGGGAGAGCAAGGCCCGATTCACCTTCGTGGACTACCCTGTGAAAGTGAGGACCGATTTGATGGCACGCCTCGGGCGCTGCGTCTACCGGCAGGACCAGGCGAAGTTTTGGCAGTTGAACGACGTTCTTTTTGCCGCGGAGAGGGCCGATCTGGACGATGCGGCCTTCGCTCAGAGAACGATTGCCGGCCTTGGCCTGGCACCGGCCGCGATCAACCGGTGCCTCGAGGACCCGGCGACGGAGGAGGCGGTCAGCAAGCAGTTGGACGAGATCGCCTCCACCAATATTTACGGGACGCCGACGGTATTCGTCAACAACCACCCCTTCGTCGGCCCCAAACCCTACCGGGTGTACGCGATTTCCCTGCAGGGCCTGCTGTACTGGCTGCACTAGCCGGGTTCAGCTCTTCTTGCTGGTCTTGGCAAAAAAGGACCCGTACTGCGGTGCGACGCGGAGCTCCTTGCATTCGGGGCAGACGACGCGTTCCTTCTCGTGCTCCAGCATGCTCATTTTGACGGAAAAGGTTTTCCTGCATTTTTCGCACAGGTAATCGTAGGTCGGCATCTGTTCGCTCCTTTTTTCCTGGCAAATTATCCATCCTGCATCGGTTCCCGACAACCTTGGCGAGACCAGGCGCCGGCACGGATTGACGAACTCTAATTCAAACACAGGATTTCCGAAAGTAAAGGGGCGCTGATGATGAGCCGCCGGCGCGGCCGGCGCAGCTGGGGCCACCCGGACGGATCGGCGTACCTTTACTGCGACGCCCCGGCGAAAAGGACGAGGGTCGGCGATCACCTGCGCACCAGGCCGCTCAGGGCGGCGAGGTAGAATGTCGAGATGACCCACCCGCTGACAATCAGAATCCATCGGTACAGACAAAGAATAAACCCCAACCCATTGCCGGCAGCGCCACCGTCGGGCGGGCGGACCGTAGGGAGCCAGTGGTCGGCGACCTGGAGCTTGATGACCGGCACGAAGGTGTCGAGCGTGTATACCAGTGAGTAGAGCCCCCTCCCCTTTGCGATGTTGCGGGGCAATTTTTCGGCCCCCGGCGCCACCCCGCCTCCGGTCTGCGCAGGCTCCAGCATGGCTGTCTGGTAGACATAGCTGCCGCCGTCTCCGGTGGGCACCATGACGTCGCCGGCGAACCCAACGAAGAAAAGGCGCCATCCAATGAGGACGAGCATCAGACCCCAAACCAGCGCTTGCCAGGGCCGGTACCCGTAGCAGACCAGGGCGCCGAAGCAAAGCCGCGCCAGCCAGGTCAGAACCCCCTGGCCCTGTACCGCCCTACGTCCCTTTCCGCGCCGCCCCTCGGACCCGGGCCAGACGACCGGCAAACCTGTCTGCGCCCGGTTCATCTCGATGAGCACCTCCACCGCGTCGTTTTGGTAGCCGTTTCTCTTGAGCACGTCGGCCAGCTGTTCGTAGGGCTGGATCCGGAAATCTCGCGACAGCGCCAACCATTTGGTGCGGCGGCTTTTCAATCCCAGCGTCCCCAACTCCATGAGGAACTGGTACTCGAAACCGTTGATTTGCAGGTTCTCCGGTTCCGGCCAGCTGGCCTCCTCGTCATCCAGGACGTCGACCTTGGTCGAGTCCAGGAACAGCGCGGCGCGGCGCTTGTTCCTGACCTTCTTCCAGGAGAGCGCCATGGCGACCTTGGCGTTTTGCAGGGAGACGATGCCGTCGACGTGGACCTCGTCGAACGCGGCATTTCCCGCGACCTTGATGCCGTTGGCACTCAGGGCGTACCGCTTGCTCTCCGCCACCGTCGTGTGCGGGCCTGTCTGCAGCTCCTTGTTGCAGAAAACGCCTTTGAGGCATTTAAGATCTCCCCCTATGGCCGCGTTGTCTATCAGGACTTCGCCGGATGAGGTGAAATCCTCCAGGATGACGCTCCCGGTCACCCTCATCTGCAGGGCCCACAGGGATGTGTCCCCTGCATTGCTGATGCTGCCATTCGTGCAATCGAGATTCCGTCCGATTGAGGCGTCGTTGAGCATGACGCAGCCCCGGGCTGCGAAGCCGTTGGTGAGATAGATGCTCCCACCGGTTTGCAACTTCCCCCCGGAGATGGCAAAATTCCCCTTCCCCTCCTGGTATGGCCCGTAGAATTTGCCGTGCTCGCAGTCGAGGTAGCTGCCGATGTTGCTGTAATCGAGGTTGACCCCGCCTTGGGCGATGAACTCCTCCCCGTTCATCACGACGCAGCCATAGATGGACATGTTGTCGGCCTTTATGGCGCAGGGGGCGTCCTCATCCGGCTCGCACACGACGTGGGAGGTGAATTCCCCGCCGGTGCAGATGAGGTCCATGCCGAGCTTCGACCCGGTGAGGCTCACCTGGCCGTGGGCCTGGAAGGGGTCCGCGTTGTAACTTGTCAATAAGACGGTTCCTTTGACCTCCATCCCCTTGGCTTTCAGTGCCCACCCGCCCGGGTTTTCCAGCTTGCTCCCCTCGCAGTTCAGGTTCCCCCCCAGCGTCGAGTAGGAAAGGTCGACGTACCCGTCGATAGCCCGAAAGCCTGTCAGGTACAGGGTCCCCAGCACCTGAGTCCCTTCGCAGTACAGCAGCCTGCCCCCCTCGGGGGTGTTGGTCAGGCGGGCTTTGAAAAAACTGAGATCAGCGCCGATCTGAGCACGCGGCATGCGGATGGTGCCCTTGGCCTCGAAGTCGTCGCAGAAAAAGACATTGCCGAGTACGCGCAGCCGGTCACCGTGGATGGCGTTGCCGCCCCTGTTATGGTAGTGCCCCCTGGCGGAATCGAGATCCCCCTCGACGTGCGCGCCGGTGAGACGCGTTTCGCCCGTCACCCGGATTTCGTACATGATGAGGTTTCCCTTGACGTGCATCCCCTCACCATTGAATCCACAGGAGAAATCGAGCGCGGAGTCGGCCTCGCAGGCCAGGCGGCGCCCGCCCTTGGCTTCCGACCTGCTCTCTCCCTGGGTCCGGGCAACGAAGGTTCCCTTGGTGCAGTTCAGGTTGACCCCTATGGTGGAATCTCCGAGATGGACTCCGCCGCTGCAATGGAAACCGTCGCAAAGGTAAACGCTGCCGTCGACCTTCGCTCTGTCCAGGAGCAACGCGTAGGCACAAAGGGCATGTGCCCGGCACTCTTCGCAGACGGAGTCGCCCGGTCTGTTCATCGGTGCGCCGCTATTGTCAAAGTGCCCCCTGACACAGGAGAGGTCTCCGCGAATGGTCGCCCCCGTGAGACAGACGGGCCCCTGCGCTGAGAAACCGTCCGCCAGCCGCAGGTCGCCGGCGACGGTCAAGCCGTCGGCATCTATCCTCTTGGTGCGGGATCCCGACAGGTCCAGCGCCGGAAGGGTGCAGTGGCGCAGATCAATGGCGTCTGTCGCGCTGCATCCGTTGAGGTAGACGCCAAAAGGGACCGTCAGCGAGTTGAGATCAAGCACTCCGTCAATCGTGTACCCGCTGATGCGAACCCCGTGCGGCGCCAGGGCCTTGGCCAGGTCGGGATCGCTGCAGAGGTCCCGGATGAAGGTTGCGCTGAGCGTCCCCTTCCTTTTGGACGTTGGGTCGTCCGCGACGGCAGCCGGCTCCCCTCTGCGCAGGGCCTGCAGCACGACATCCTCAGCTTCCTTATATGGATTGGTCATGGGCGACCTCCTTTCCCCCAGCCGGGCAGCAATCACCAAGCGCCAGCGGCCTCACCTGGCCGAACCCCTCCGCACCGCACCCTGCTCGACGGGCCGTCGTGACGCGACCATACCAGGCGCCTCATGGTCCGCTCGAACGACGGCCTCCGCCCCTTGGCAGCAGGCCGGACCGGGCACGGCGCCCCGGCGCAAAGAAGTAACGACGTCTAATCTTCACGTTATAAGTTTTACCACAGTATTTCAACTAAGCACGCACCACGCAGTTAAATGCGCCGTCGGAACAGACATCGTGCAGGTGGTACAGGAGTCCGTCCCCCGGTGCGACGGGACAAACGACATTCGCCCTCTGGCACAAAAGCGGCACCGACGACGGGACAGACATTGGCTCCGTACCATATGAGCAGGAACAAATACGACCGCAGGCATTAATCTTTTCCCTGCAAGAGCCGATAGGAACAGTGAAAGGAACAATCGTATCATTGTCAACTACCTGCCGACCCGCGGCGCTATCGTATAAACCAAGGATGCCGGAGAGCTCAATGCCTACCCAGATCGTCACTATCCGACGCCATGCTCTCTTCCTGACACTGATCTGGACTGTTGCGATAGCGTGCTTCTTCGCCTGGTTCTACTATCTGCACGACAGAAACGTGCTCGAAATAGCTCGCGCACAGGCGCGGGTCGCCTTCGAGAAGGACACCCTGTACCGCAAGTGGGCGGCAGGCCACGGCGGGGTATACGTGCCGGTCGACCCGGCCACCCCTCCCAATCCGGACCTGGCCCACATTCCGGAGCGCGACGTCGTCACCCCTTCGGGCAAGGTCCTGACCCTGATAAACCCCGCCTACATGACGCGCCAGGTATTTGAACTCGCCGGCCGGGAAAACGCGATGGTGCGCGGCCACATCACGAGCCTCAAACCGATCAGGGCCGGCAATGCCCCGGACCCTTGGGAAACCGGGGCGCTGGCCGCCTTCGAGCGCGGCGCACGCGAGGTGAGCGAGCTGGTCTACCTGGACGGCCAGCGCTCCGTGCGCCTGATGCGCCCCTTCATAACCGAGCGGGCCTGCCTCAAGTGTCACGCGAGCCAAGGGTACAAGGTCGGCGACCTGAGGGGCGGCATCAGCGTGACGGTTCCCCTGGCGGTATTCTCCGGCTACACCTCGCGCCTGGTCTGCGGCGCCGCGGCCGCCCACGGATTCATCTGGCTGCTGGGGGTCGGGATCATCGGGCTCGGCAGGCGCACCCTCACCAGGAGCGCCCTGCTTCTGGAAAGGAGCGAGGAGCGCTACCGGACCGTCGCGGACTACACCGCCAACTGGGAGTACTGGATCGCCCCCGACGGCGGCCTCCTGTACGTCTCGCCGAGCTGCGAGCCGGCGTGCGGATACTCCCAGCACGAGTTCTACGGCGATCCGGGGCTGCTGCAGAGGATCATCCACCCGGAAGACCTGGAGCGCGTCAACGATGAGCTCTCCAGCTGGGACGGCAGCGAGAGCGTGCTGGAGTCAGATTTCCGGATCGTCACCCGCGACGGGCGCACGCGCTGGATCGCCCACTCGAGCAGGGCGGTCCCGGGAAGCGACGGGGGGCGCTACAGCCGCAGGGCCAGCAACTGCGACATCACGGCGCGGGTGGAGGCGGAACAAAGGCTGCAGGAGCAGGCGCTGATACTCGAGCTGGAGATCGCCGAGCGCCAGACCGCCCAGGAGAGCCTGCAGGAACAGGCGGTCATCCTGGAGGAAGAGATCGAGACGCGTCGCCTGGCGGAGGAGGCCTGCCGCCTGAGCGAGGAGAAGTTCTCCAGGGCGTTCCAGCTCGCCCCCCTGATCATGATAATTACCGCTGCAGACGGCAGCTTCCTGGAAGTGAACAACCGGTTCACGGAGGTGACGGGATTCGGCAGGGACGAGTCACTCGGAAGGACGGCTCAGGACCTGGGACTGCTGACGGAGCCCGGCCAGAACCTCCTCAAGGACGCGGTCTGGCGGGAAAAGCGGGTGTCCAAGGCCGAGTGGCCGCTGACCACGAAGGACGGCCGGCCCATAGCGTGCGAGTATTACGGCGAGCTTATCACCGTAGGGGGGCAGGAGTGCGCGCTCTCGATAGCTTTGGACGTTTCCCGGCAGAAGAAGCTGGAGGAGCAGCTGCGCCATTCCCAGAAACTCGAGGCGGTAGGCCAGCTTGCCGGCGGAGTCGCCCATGACTTCAACAATATCCTCACGGTGATCCTGGGATATGGCAACATGATGGAACTGGCGATGAAAAGGGACGATCCCCTGAAGGATAAGCTGGATCAGATCCTGGCGGCCTCGGAGAAGGCCGCTCAGTTGACCCGCGCCCTGCTGGCATTCAGCCGCAAGCAGGTCATGAATCCGAAGCTTGTGGACATGAACGAGATCGTCAGGGGGGTCCAGAAGTTTCTCACCAGGGTCATCGGTGAAAACATACAGATGAAGGCAGAGCTCGACGAGGCCGAACTGGTCGTCAATGTGGACCAAGGCCAGATGGAGCAGGTGCTGATCAACCTGAGCACCAATGCCCGGGACGCCATGCCGGCGGGAGGGGAGCTGACGGTTCGGACCGCGGCGCTGCATCTGGATGATTTGAGCGGCCACGAGCGTGGTTGCGTGGCGCCCGGACGGTACGCCGTCGTCTCGGTCACCGACACCGGCATCGGCTTTGACGAGGCGACCCGCAACAGGATTTTCGAGCCGTTCTTCACCACCAAGGAGACCGGAAAAGGGACCGGCCTCGGCATGGCCATCGTGGACGGCATCGTGAGCCAGCACGACGGGTTCATCAACGTCCAGAGCGTGCCGGGGCAAGGGACCACCTTCAGGATATACCTCCCGATGGTCGCGAAGGAAGCTCCCGCCGACCCGGGTTCCGGCGCGGAGCAGCCGCTGGTGGGCGGCAGCGAAACGGTCCTGGTGGCCGAAGACGAGCTCTCGGTAGGAACCTTCCTGGAGTCGGTGCTCAGCCAGTACGGATACCGGGTGGTTCTCGCCCGGGACGGGGAGGATGCGGTGAGCTGCTTCGTCGCCAATCAGGCCGAGGTGAGGCTGATCGTCATGGACATGATCATGCCGAAGAAAAGCGGCAAGGAGGCGTACGACGAGATCCGGCGGATCGCCCCCGGCGCGAGGGCACTCTTTTTAAGCGGCTACACTTCCGAAATCATCCGCAGCCAGGGTGACCTGGGCGCACATGCCGAGCTGCTCATGAAGCCCATCAACCCGCTGCAGCTCTTGAGGAAGGTACGGCAGATGCTCGACAGCTGACCTGACGGAAGTTCGGTGCCGGGTCCGCTGACGCGCAGCCGCGGGGTCACGGAGGCCGCAACGACCCGGGGCACTGAGCAGCCGAACCGGATTTTCCAAAACAAAAGGGCGCCCGCACCGGCAGCAAAGCTGTCGGGCGGGCGCCCTCTTTTGTCTCCTGCGGCGCAGGGCAATCAGCCCCGGTCAAGGCTGGAGGTCAGCGTCACTTCCGGGTAAGCCGACCTCCGTCCTTGCTGACTATCGAATTTCCATCGACCGTGTATTCAAAAACTTTACCACCCTTCGGGGTCAGGATGACCCGGTTGCCATCCATTACGTAGGTCCCAGATACTGACCTGCTGCCGAATCTATCGACAAAGGTTCCGTCAGCCTTAAATTCGACATAAATTTCGGAGGTCATGGCATTCAGGTACCGGCCGGATACCTGCAGCGGTTTCGCGCTCACGCTCTTGTCGGCCTGGGCCGAAACATTGGCACATCCAGAAAGGGTCATCAAGCAGACTGCCAGCAACATGGATAAGCTGATCTTCATAATTCTCTCCTGGGCACACTGTTGAAAATAATAGCGAGCGGATATTACCACTAACGGGACACAATTTAAATCGAAATATATGAGGACATTCCTGCTCCGGGGTTGCGTCTCCTGCGGGGGGAAGTTATTGAGCAAATGCCCCCGCAGCACGGCGGGCCCTCATCTCTTTGAACCGCTTCAGCCGGTAGAACGATTCGCGTTCGCGCTCGCCTATGTACTGCGCTATCTTTCTCATCTCCCGACGCAAGCGGGGAAGTATCCGCTCTTCCAGCACCCTGATGCGTCGGGATATGCGCATGATTTCCTCGCCGATCCGTTTCAGCTTGCTTTCAAAGGCGGCGATCTCCAGCATTTCCGCCAGGACGGCCTCGAAGTGACCGATCGCCTCCTCCAGGTGGGGCGTGGTGTGATGGCAGTCATACCCGCGCTGGCTGGCACTCCTGACCGGGGATTGCCCCATCCTGACCTCACGGTAGCTGAGCCCCAGATCGCTACCTTCGGCGATCTCAACCCCCAAGTCCCTCCCGGTCACCGGCTCGAGCGATGCCACGAACTCCTCGCCTTCGTGTCCCAGGGCGAGGTGAATCTCCGCGAGCGCCCGTGCATAGGTGGCCTTGATTTCTTCCCTGGAACGAAGAAACGGGGCCGACGTGGCCAGGAACTCCCTGATGAGCGCCAGGCGGCGCGCCTTCAGGATGCCGACGCTACCCGTTACGGAACGGGTTTTTTCCTTCAGCAGCAGCAGGTTGGTTCGGGTCGGATGGATCATGGAGAAAGTCCCTGGCACCAGGGTGCGGGCCCCGCGCCTCCGGCGCTTCAGGGTGCGGCCCCCCGGCGCGGTCTGGTCAGGTTGAAGCGCTGCAGCAGGGCGGCTCCAGCATCCAGGCTGGCGTCGATGCCGCGACGCTCCCCCCCCTGGTGCAGCAGCTCGTGCTCGAGGGCGTCGGCGAAGCCGAGCAGATTCCGGTCGCTCGGGGCCATTGCCTCCCGCCCGACGATCGACTCCAGGCGGCGCAGATCGCGCCCCTTCGCGTACTGCTGGTAGAGGCTGTCGGCCACCAGGCGGTGATCCTCGCGGGTGCGCCCGGCGCCGATCCCACGCTGCATGAGCCTGGAGAGGCAGGGCAGCAGGTCTACGGGGGGGAAGATCCCCTTCTGGTGCAGTTCCCGGGAGAGGACGATCTGCCCTTCGGTTATGTAACCGGTCAGGTCCGGTATCGGGTGGGTGATGTCGTCCTCCGGCATGGTCAGCACCGGCAACATGGTGACCGACCCCGCCTTCCCCTTGATGCGCCCGGCCCTCTCGTAGAGCGAGGCCAGATCGGAATACATGTAGCCGGGATATCCGCGCCGGCCGGGGAGTTCCTCCCGGGCGGTGGCCACCTCGCGCAGGGCGTCACAGTAATTGGTCATGTCGGTGATCACGACCAGCACATCCATACCCCTCACAAAGGCGAGGTATTCGGCAACCGCAAGTCCGAAGCGAGGGGCGAGGAGCCGTTCCATGACCGGTTCGCCGGCCCGGTTGATGAACGCGACGAAAGCGCTCTGCATCCCGGCCAGGACATCCATATAGAATGAGTACTCGTGGTGGGGCAGCCCGAGAGCCACGAACACCACCACAAAGGCCCCTCCCCTCGACAGGCGTGCACTGCGCACGATGGCCGCCGCCATCTCCTTGGCGGGCAGACCGGCGCTGGAGAAGATCGGCAGTTTTTGCCCTTTCACCAGGGTATTGAGGAGGTCGATGGCCGTGATTCCGGTCTCGATGAACTCTTCGGGCCGGGCCCGCGCCGTCGGATTGATAGGGGCACCGGTGATCGGCGCCCATTGCTGCGGGATGAACATGGGCGCGTCGTCGATCGGCTGGAAGGAACCGTTGAACACCCGTCCGACCACCTCCGCCGAAAGGGGGGCTTTTTTCACGGCGTCGCTGAACACCAGCGTCGCACCGAGATCGAGGCCGCGAGTCTCTCCAAAAACCTGGATCAAGACGGAATCCCCGTCTATCTTCAGGATTTCCCCTTCGGCGCTCTCGCCATCGGGGTAGCTGATGCGCACCACTTCGCCGATGCGCGCGGCAAACACCCGCTGCGCGAAAAGCAGCGGGCCCCGAATGGAGGAGACGGTGCGGTAGCTGTGCTCGGACAAACGCATGATCCGGCCCTCGGTAAAAAACGTTCTACGTTCTACGTTATTATTCTTTCAGCAACTCCTCGAGTAGAGCACCCTGCTGCAGTCTCGACTCGGCCTGGTCGTAGAATCGGATCAGCTCCGCGATGCGCGCCAGGGTCTGCTCCGGCGAGCTGAAGGCATCGTCGGTGAACGCGTTTTGACGGAGAAACTCCTGCCTCACCCGTTCTGCAACGCTCATGACGAGCCGGTCGGAGTCCTGAAGCCCCTCAACCCCGACGATCTCGGTCACCTCCCGCAAGGTTTCCTCGCGCTGCAGCAGCCGCTGGCAACTGCGCTGCAGTTCACCCCAGCGCGGGGAAACCTGCTCCTCGAAATGGGCCACCAGGTCGGCCTGGTAGAGGGAATAACTCTGGAACCAGTTGATCGCAGGAAAATGCCGGCGCTGGGCAAGCGAGGTGTCCAACATGAAAAACGCCCCGGCCGCGCGCAGGCACGCCTGGGTGACCGGCTCGGTGAAGTCGCCTCCGGGAGGCGAAACGGAAAGAATCATGGAAAGGGAGCCTACCCTGCCGTCCAGTGTCTCCACGACCCCGGCGCGCTCGAAGAAGGCGGCCAGCCTCGAAGTGAGATAGGTGGGGTACCCTTCCTCGCCCGGCATTTCCTCCAGGGAGGCGGATATCTCCCGGAGGGCCTCCGCCCACCGGGAGATGCTGTCCGCCAGGAGCAGCACGTGGTAGCCCAGGTCACGGTAATATTCGGCCATGGTGACGGCGGTGTAGATGGACGCCTCGCGCGCCGCTACCGGCATGTTGGAGGTGTTCACCACGACGATGGTTCTCTGCATGAGGGGCAGGTCGCTGCGGGGGTCGCTCAGGGTGACGAACTCTTCCAGCAGCTCAGCCATTTCGTTGCCCCGCTCGCCGCATCCCACGTACACCACGATGTCCAAAGCGGCGAACTTGGCGATTGCCTGCTCCAGGATGGTCTTTCCGGTACCAAAGCCGCCGGGGAAGATGGCGGTCCCGCCCAGAGCCAGGGGAAAGAGGAAATCGACGATGCGCTGCCCGGTCACCAGCGGCCGGCAGGGGGAGAGCTTTTTCCGGTAGGGGCGCGCTTTGCGCACCGGCCACGGCGCGATGACGGGAATCACGCGGCCGTCGGCCATCTCTCCCAACGTTTCCCCCAAGGAGAAATCACCCGCGCAGAGCCGGGCTATGCGCCCCGCGCAGGGAGCGCTGACCTGATGACGAAATGGCCCCTCGTGCACCTCGCCGAGCAATTCGCCGGCGCGCACCTCATCGCCCGCCCGCTTGACCGGAGCAAACCGCCAGGTTCGGTCGCGGTCCAGCGGCAAGAGGGGCGCCCCCGAGGTGAGGAAGGGACCGGCCAGATCCCTCAGGCGCTCCAGGGGACGCTGCAGACCGTCGAACATCCCGCCAAGGAGCCCCGGGCCGAGTTCAACGGTAAGAGGCACCCCCATCCCGAGCGCCGGTTCATGGGCCGCAAGCCCCTTGGTATCCTCGTACACCTGCACCACCGCGCGCCCCGACTCCAGCCGTACCACCTCCCCGGCGAGGCCGGCCTTCCCGACCTGGACCAGGTCATAGAGTTTCAGCCCGGGGATGTCGACGCTGACGGTCGGTCCCGCTATGCCCAGAATGTGTCCTTTCATGGCGTCAGTCTCACCTGGTACCCTATCACCCTGCGTATCAGCCGCTCGGCGTAATCCTCGTCGAACTTGCCTCCCGTTTCCGGGGCGGGGAGTATCACGAGCACCCCGGGCCACCTTTTTTCCGTCATGCGCAGGCGCTCCTCGTCCATGCCCGCCAGCAGACGCTCGTCCAGGACCAGCACGCCGCACTCCGGATCGCCCATGGTCCGGCGGACGGTCTCCTCGGCCTCTCCCGGTTCGGCGGTGAGCTGGGCGACGCCGGTCAGGCTGAACCCGTAGCGTGCGTCCGGGGGGGTTATGAAAATGATCTTTTTCACCCGATCAACTCCGCATGGAGGATTTCCTCTCCCAGGTACGCCCCGTGCTGCAGCAGCCCGGCATTGCGTGCCTCGATGGAGCAGTCCCAGAGATAGGCAAGGATGCGCCCGATGCCCAGGGGATCCCTGCCGAGCCCGGCGACCTTCCGCGTCAGCCGGCACAGGAGAAAGGATTCAGGGTTGTCCCTGAGCGCCGGGATTCCCTCCGGGCCCCCCTGCGTGCGCAGCAAGGCTGCCAGTCCTGCCGCACCCTTTGTATTCAGTACCTCTTCCAGCCGTCTGGTGGCAATGGTCCCTCCCCGGATGAAGGACTGCGGTTCCTCGAGCTGCCAGCGCAGCTGCTTGGCCAGGGCGAGCAGGTTCATCAGGTCGATGACACAGCGGAAAAACTCCCGGAGAACCGGATGGAGGGTCGAACGCATGGTCCGTTCCAGGTAGAGAGCAAGGAACAGCGCCTCATACTCCCTCCCCTTTTGTCCCCGGTACAGGGCCCCGAGCCCCCGGCCCGGCTCGGCAACTGCCTCCAGCAGACCGGCCAGGGCGCCAGCACCGGTCCCCGGCTCCCCGAGTACCTGCTGCACCCGCTTCGACAGCAGGCTCCCGCCAAGGAGCTCGGCCATCAGCTCCCGCTCCCGCTCGCCTCCCCGGCGCAGGCGCAGGGCAATCGTTATCGTGCGCAGCTCGAACCAGAGGAACAGCGGGGCCATGGTGCAGTTCAACCCCTGGTTCATCTGCAGATAGACCCACCGGTACTCTTGCCGCAATCTTTCGCGCGCCAGTGCCGCCGGGGTGCCCCGGGCTGCGGAGGGCCGGCGGCCGGGAAACGCGATATCCTGTCCTGCGGCGGGTACCGGGGTGGCAAACCAGTCGCTGACGAGCTCCCTTCTGCGGCTCGCTATTCTCGCCAAAAGGTAGTCGGTGGGATACCCGGCACCTGGCGACTGGATCAGGAACGACTGCGCTTCAGGCACCTTCGTCCACCTCCTTGATGAGCAGGGGAAGCAGTTCCGCCCAACCCCGCTCCAGGCGCTTTTCCAGGGTGTTGACCACCCGAATCTCCGCCCCCTTGGCCTGCGCCTCCATGCCGCCGCTGATGGTGGGGTCCGGGACTATCCGCGCCGGGGCAAAAAGCAGGAAAGCCGACGCTGCGTCCTCTGGGTTTAGCCGGAGCGTTTCCCATTGGTACGGCGGGATCTCCCCGGCAAGCCGGGCAAAGAGTGCGCCAGACTCCCCGTCCCGGAGGCTGGGAAGCAGCGTCAGCGCCAGCGTGAAGAGTCTATCCGCGAGCCTCTGCTCCCCTGCCAGCCGGATGCCCCGGGCCGCGGCCTCGGCCGCGGCGGCTGCGGCGCGCTGCTCCGCCTCGACGGCCCTTTCAAGCTGGCGCGCGTACTGCTCCCGGAGCAGCGCCAGACGGGCCACGGCCTCGCCCTTGAGCCGTGCGGCAGCGGCCTCGGCTTCCGCCCTGATCGCCCGGGTCGTGCCTTCCCCCTCGCGGCGCAGGGCGGCAAGCAGTTCTTCGGAGCCCACCGTCGCCTCCCTTACTTGGCCAAAATCGTGACGGCCACCACGAAACCGAGGATCACCATCGTTTCCGGGATCGCCAGCATGATGATGACCGTTCCGGTCAGTTCCGGCTTCTCAGCGATGGTACCGGCTCCGGCGGCACCGATTCTCGACTGGGCCCAGGCAGTGGCCAGGGCGGTGAGCCCTACGGCCAGGGCTGCGGCAAGAGCCAAATAACACTTTTCCATGGTGACCTCCATCGGGGAATCTGTTCTACGTTCTACGTTCTACGTTCTACGTTCTGCGTTCTGCGTTCTGCGTTCTGCGTTCTACGTTCTACGTTCTACGTTCTACGTTCTGCGTTCTACGTTCTGCGTTTTGCGTTCTGCGTTGGACTACCTCTTGAGCGGCTCGAACCTTCTTCCGCCAGGCACCACAAACTTGCTGTAGAACTCGACATAATGGAGACGAAGTGCGTGAATGGCGGGGGAAAAGACACCAAGTGCAAGGTTTACGGCATGAAACAGCAGCGCCAGCAATACCCCGACCACAACATTGCCGGTCATGCCGGCAAAGCTGTTGGCAACACGAGCCAGCAGCACGGACGCGAGCCCGATGGCCATAATCCTGGCGTAAGAGACGATGCTGCCGACATGCTTCATCAGTTCGAGAGGCGCCAAGAATCCGCCAGAAAAGAACAGCACGGGAATGAGCAAGAGCAGTGCTAGGGTGAGCGGTCCGGTTACCAGCCGCGGGACTGCCTCGATGAGTGAGAGAAAGAGCAGTCCCAGGCAGAGTATGACGACGACATTCACCAGTTTGAACAGCGCTTCCCGTCCGGTCTTTCTCTTCCAGGCGGTAACCGCCCCGAGCAGCAGCCCGAGAATGACGTGTGCAGTTCCGATGGACAGGGCGAAATAGAGCATCGGCACAATGGCATGGCGCCTCTCGATGATGAAGGCGTTCTCGAGCCCCAGCAACCGCGCCCCCATCTCTCCGAAAAACTCCCCGTAGAAAATGCCGAATACGACGGCATAACAGGAGGAGATCAGCAGGATCTTCGCGGCATCCCGGACGGTCCCGCTTTTCCTGAAGCGCTTGACCAGGGTCACGGCGAGGCCGAGCAGGATCATCCCGTAACCGGCGTCGCCCAGGATCATGCCGAAAAAGAGTGGGAATCCGATGGCAATGAAGGGGGTCGGATCGATCGACGCGTAACGCGGCAAGGGTAGCAGTCGGGCAAACAGCTCGAAGGGGCGGAAATAGGGTGAATTGCGCAGGGTAACCGGCACCTGGTCCAGGTCCTGTTCCAGTATCTGCTTGCGTTCAACCACGACCTCGCCGCCGAAGCAACGGCTGGCAGCTTGCTCCAACCGGGCCAGGTCCTCCTCCGGGGTCCAGCCGTGGATGAAGAAGCACATGCCGCTTTGGTGCAGGTACGCCACGTCCTTAAAGAGGGCAAGACGCTCGTCAATCCAACTCTGCACCCGCGCATAGAGCGCTCCCCAACGCTTGGCAAACTGCGCCAGTTCGGCGTCGATAACGGCGAGCTCGGCAGCAGCATCCTCGGTGCGGGTGCGCAGAAAGCGGATCTTTTCCAGAAACGGCAGCTCTGCCAAGGCGCAGGGAAAGGTCATCTCGGGAAGCTGATGCCCGCCCAGCAGGGAGCGCAGCTTTTGCGCCCCCCCCTGTTCCAGTACGATCAGGCAGATCAGGGTGCCGTCCGCCGCCTCGGCGGTCACTGTTTCAAATCGGTCCTGCGTCAACCGGGACAGGACCTGCACCAGTTCCTGCAGCGCCTCCGGCTCCCTGAGTGTCACACCGATAAAATCGAGGCTGCTCTTGGGACCGAGCGGTCCGAGATACGGCTCGAGCGCACGTAGAAACGCGGTGTAGCGCTGCAGCTCCGCCAGCTCCTTTTGCAGGGATTCCCTTTTTTTTGACAACTCCCGACAGACGACAGCGTGCCTTTGGACCCTTTCAGCAAAGGATTCCAGCATGCTGCCGGGATCCAGGTAGCTCTGGCGGGTTGGCACCTGCGGCAGGCAGGTAAAGAGCTCTGCAATCCTGGCACGGAGCTCCCGGTAAAAAATCCGCTCGGCCAGACTCTTCTCGTCCAGGAGCAGGGTGCGCACCTTGTCCAGGTCGACCGCCGCGATATAACCTGAGCAATCTGGCTCGATTTGGAACACGCCCAGGTCGCGCAACAGGGAGAGTACCTCCTGGAGCCTCCCGCTCGGGCCAACGATTTCTATTTTGACCATCCTGGCAATCACTGGGCCGGCTCCCTGGTGATCAGGCTTAGATGCTTGAGGATGCAGCGTTTGAGACTCTCGTCATCGATACTGTCCAGCTGCTGAGCCCGAAGGGTGGCGCAGCGCACCGCGGCAGCGGCCCGGAGCTCTGCATCGGCTCTGGCGGCAGCGGCTGCCTGCTGCACGGAGGCCGCCAGGCGCTCCCCTTCAGCTTCGACCTCCTCCTCGATTTTTCTCCGGAGCCGCTCCAGATCCAGCGCCGCGACCTCTTCCTCGGCGGCGAGCCGTTTTTGGATCTCCTGCTCCACTGCAATGATCGAGGTCAGGATGTCATTTCCCATACCCGGCTCCCATGCCAGTACGCCTCCGGAAAAAAGAACCTGCCAAAACCGCTACCACCATCAAAGGCTCATTAGCTATCGCTGTTTATAATTCAATAAGAGTTTATCACCACTGTTATGCAAGTAAATATTTAATTAATTTATTCTGTCTGCTAAGCTTTGAGCACAACGGAAATCTGCTGTCAGAAAATTAAAAGCTGCTGAGTACCTGACCATTGTCAAAATCAGCTTCAAACTGCGGAGCCACCTTTTGGCACCCCGAATCGCCGTCGGTCGAAGCGGCGACGCTGCGAAGGGAGGAAATTGGACCTAACCTCGAACCAGGGGCCAAACACCCCGGAATAAACGGCGCCGACTGTCGCCGGGCTGCGTATTGCCGCATTCATGGTAATCTCCTTTGGTGAGACTCATCGACAGGGGCGGCGCCAATGGCTGAGGCGGACATCATTGTGGTTGGCGCTGGACCGGTGGGACTGCTCGCGGCGCTGCTGTCGGCGCGGCAAGGCTTGAGCGTGCTGCTGCTGGAACAATCGGAAAGGCGGGACCCCCGGTCTCGCGCGGTCGGCGTGACCCCTCCCTCGCTGGAGATTCTGGCGGGCCTGGGGCTTGCCGAGGCACTGGTCGGCGCTGGCGTGGCGGTGCGCTGCGCGGAGGTTCACGCACGCGGCCAGCGGCTGGGCGGCCTCGATTTCTCGGGGATCGGCGGTGACTTCCCATTTGTGCTATCGGTCCCGCAAGAAAGGACCTCGGCGCTCTTGGAGCGGGCAGTCCTCGCCGAGGCGTCGATCCGTTTGCTGCGCGGCCACCGGGTGACCGGTTGCTGCGAGGCGGAGGGTCGGGTCATGGTGACCGGTACGCGCGGCGACGCCGGCGAGTTTCGCTGTGCGGCGCAGTACCTTTTGGCCTGCGACGGCGGCAAGAGCACGGTGCGGGAGAGCATGGGCATCCCCTTCGAGGGGGCCCCGGACCGCCACACCTTCCTTATGGGCGATTACCAGGATTCCAGCGGCTGGGGCGAAATGGCCCTCTTCTTCCTGACCCCGCGCGGCTCGGTGGAATCCTTTCCGCTACCCGGGGGCAAAAGGCGCTTTGTTCTCTCCACGCCGCATTTCATCGAGGCCTACAGCTCCGATTTCCTCCGGGCGGAGCTGCTGCGCCGCGCGGGGATCGATGTCGCGGGGGCGCGCCAGTACTGGGAGAGCGCCTTCGGGGTGCAACGCTTCACGGCAGGGTCGTTTTGCCGGGGGCGGGTCTTCCTGTGCGGGGACGCCGCCCACCTGATGACGCCGGTGGGGGGCCAGAACATGAACACCGGGTTTGCCGACGCCGAGTTGGTCGCCTGGTTCAGCGCGCTCCTGCTGGAAAGGCGTGTCAGCGCGCAGTTGGTCCGCAGGCTGTACGACGGGAGCCGCAAAAAGGCGGCCCGCGCCGCTCTACGGAGGGCGCACCTGATGATGCTGGCAGGCTGCTCCGGTGGGCTTGCCTGGTCGGCCCTGCGCAGCCTGGCGGCGCTGTTGCTGCTCAAGACTCCCTGCCGGAGCACCCTGGTCCGGTTTTTCAGCATGCAGTCCATCCCGGGCCGCAACCTTCGGGTTACCCGGAACGGGTTCGAGAAGAGACTCGGGTTGTGAAGGGCCCCGCGGGTCCGGCCCGCAGCGTCGCAGGGGGCTTCAACAGGTAACGGAGGCGTTTACATGCTGGACTATTTTTTCCCGGATCTCTCCGTCAGGAACAGTTCGGAGCTGGAAAAGCTGGAACTCCCCGGCGCGGATCCGGTCCTGGCGCTGCGCACCCTCCGACAATTCAAAATGATCAACCGCCTGTTCAGCGGGAGTTCCAGGCTGATGCGGGATCATTTTTTCCGGGTCATGGAGCGGCAATCGGAACGCGGCTACACGCTGCTGGACGTCGGGGCGGGTGCCGGCGACATCGCCATCGCCGCCGCACGCGAGGCCCGGCGGCGCGGCCTGAGACTGGAGATCACGGCACTGGACCGTGACCGCCGCACCCTCCCCTTCGCGCGCCAGGCGGTCCGGGACTACCCCGAGATCCGGGTCGTGGAGGGTGACGCAAGGGACCTGGGGGAGCTGGGCTCCTTCGACTTCGTCTTTTCGAACCACCTGCTGCATCACCTGAGCACCGACGAAATCAGGGCGCTGCTGGAGCAGGTCGCGGCGCAGACCAGGCTCGCCTTTGTGATGAACGACGTCAGGAGATCGAGCTGGGCCTACCTCGGTTTCACGGTTTTCAGCTCTCTGGCGACGCCCCGGAGTTTTCATTTCCATGACGGGCGCTTGTCCATCAGGCGCGCCTTTCTGCCGGAAGAGTTGCGCGACCTGGTAGGCACCAGCTTCCCGAACCGGGGGATTGAGGTGCTGGAGAGCTATCCGGCAAGGGTTGTCGTCACCCAGTCAAAAGCACGGTCGCACTGACCAAGTTGCGGCCGGCCTATGTCTGCAGGAGGACTCCCTTTGACATGGCGCCGCAAGGCAGTACACTAACCCTCACCCATGAACATTCTCATCATCAGTGCCAACCGCAACAGGCTTCCCCTCCCCGTGATGCCGATCGGCGCCTGCATGGTCGCCGAGGCGTGCGAACGCGCGGGGCACAGCGTAGAACTGCTGGACCTGATGTTTACCCGCGATCCCGGCCTGGCGGTCGAATCGTGCCTGGCCCGCTTCCAGCCCGATGTCGTCGGCATCTCGATCCGCAACATCGACAACGTGGACATGCACAACCCGGTGTTCTATCTGAAAGAACTGGCGGGCATCATGGGCGCCCTGAAATCACGCAGCAGCGCTCCGATAATCCTGGGAGGGGCCGCGCTCGGGGTCATGCCGGAGCAGATACTGCGCCTGGCGCCCGGCACGATCGCCGTTATCGGCGCGGGTGAAACGGTCTTTCCCCGGTTGCTGGACCGTATCTCGCGCTCGGAGCCCTGGGACGCCGTGCCTGGCGTCGCCTGGCTCGCCGAGGGCGCCCTGCGGCATAACCGGGACGCCTGCGCCGGCCATGAGGCGGCCTGCCCGGTTCCAGACTATCGCAGCTGGCTGGATACCAAGGCTTACCGCTCCGAGATGGCGACCGTCCCGCTACAGACCAAGACCGGTTGCCCCTACCAGTGCGTGTACTGCACCTACCCGAAGATCGAGGGAGCAGGCTACCGCCTGAAGGATCCCCGCGGCATAGCCGACGCGGTGCAGCGGCTCGCGGCCGGCGGGCTGCGGGACATCGAGATCGTGGACAGCGTTTTCAATGCGCCGCTGGAGCACGCCATGGAGGTCTGCGCGGCGCTGGCGAGGGTCAAACACAAGGCGCGGCTGCAATGCCTGGAGCTGAACCCGCGGGACATCGACGACCACCTGGTTACGGCCATGGAGCGGGCCGGCTTCGTGGCCATGGGGATCACGGCGGAGAGCGCCTCCGATCGGGTGCTCGCGGGGCTGGGCAAGGGTTACACGAGCCGGCAGGTGCATGACGCCGCGGCCGTCGTGCGCCGGCACAAAATTCCCTGCGTCTGGATATTCCTGTTCGGGGGGCCCGGCGAAACGCAGGCGACCGTCCGGGAGACCCTGCGCTTTGCCGAGGATCAGATCCGCCCCGGCGACCTCGCTTTTTTCAATACCGGACTGCGCATCTACCCGGGAACCGGGCTGGAGGCGATCGCCAGGGAACAGGGGATGCTCGCCGGCACTCCCGAGGCGATGCTTGCCCCGGTGTTTTACCTCGCGCCGGGGCTGGACGCCGGCTGGATAGACCGGGAGTTGAGAAGCTCCATGCAGCGCCGGATGAACTTCATCACCATCGACACCTTGGGGCACCCCTTTCTGCCGGCCATCAACAAGGTCTTCTCCCGACTGGGGGTGCCTCCGCCACACTGGAGATACACCCAGGTACTACGACGCCTGCTGAGGTTCGGGGGACTGGATGTGTGACGGCGCAGGGAGGGTATTCCAGCTCCCTACCTGTAGGGACCGGGAACTTGTGCCACAGAGTATCCCCTGCTGCAATGAGGCCGGTCGGTACGGCACACACCCCGCAAAGGAAGGATGAGACATGATTCGCACAGAATACCGGACCGGTGCGCCAGCGACAGGCAACGGCAACGCATACCTCGCCTCCATCGCCTGCGTCGTCCCGCCCCACGCCACGGACCAACGGCACGCCGCCGAGCTTATGAAGAAGCTCTTCTCCCAGAAGCTGACCAAGCGCAGTCTCGGGCTGCTACGCGCCACCTTCTCGCACCCGAGCATCCAGAAAAGGCACTTCGCCTTGGACGACCCGGCGAGCGTCGTGGACGAATCGCCCGACCAGCGCATCGCGCGCTTCACCGAGAAATCGATCGAACTCTCCGCACAGGCGGTCGGCAAGGCGCTGGAACGGGCGGGCCTGAGCGCCGGGGACCTGACGGCCCTCATCGTCAACACCTGCACCGGTTACATCTGCCCGGGCATATCGACCTATCTCCTGGAGCGGCTCGGCCTTTCCCGCAGCACCCGGGTGTACGACCTGGTCGGCAGCGGCTGCGGAGGGGCGATTCCCAACCTGCAGCTGGCCGAGTCGCTGGTCAAAACGCTGGGAGGAGTCGTGGTGAGCGTCTCGGTGGAGATCTGCAGCTCGGTCTTTCAGATGGGCGACGACCTGAGCCTGATCCTTTCCAACGCACTCTTCGCCGACGGCGCGGCGGCCGCGGTTTTCTGGAACAAACCGGAGGGGTTCGAGCTGGTGAGCTCCGCGGGATGCTACGTCCCCGAGCAGCGCGAGCAGATACGCTTCGTGCACCGGGAGGGACAGCTCCATAACCAGCTCTCCACCGACTTGCCGGAGCTGGTCCAAAATGCCGCCGCAGAGGTGGTGTCCGACCTGCTGGGCGCTCAGGGGCTCAGCGCCGGGGAGGTGCGGCACTGGGCCTTTCACACCGGCGGCGAAAAGATCATAAACGCCGTCGGGGACGCCATCGGCGTCTCCGAGGAGCAGCTGCGGGCGACGCGCACGGTCCTGTCGCACTACGGCAACATGTCATCGCCCACGGTCTGGTTCGTCCTGGAGGAAATCATGCGCGGCGGCATCTCGGCCGGGGAGCTGTGCGTCCTGGTCGCCTATGGGGCCGGCCTGTCGGCACATGCCTGCCTGCTGAGGAAAACTTGACGTCGTCTAAAGGACAGCAAGGACAGAAAGGACAGAAAGGACACAAAGGTTGGCGAGGAGTGGACTATTTGACTAGAATCTGTGCCGGGAACGGAACTGATCCCCGAGAAACCATCCCCTGAAGAAATCGAAGTTATTCAGCAACACCTTTAGGACCCCCTTTTCTCTCTTCCTGACGAAGTAATTGCCCCGGAACAGTGACGGGCTGAAGAAGATCTTGATGTTTTCCCAGTTCATGATGCGGTTGAGCTCCCGGTTGCTGAGGCTGCGGGTCCTGACATTGCACATGAACCCGGTATATCTGCTCAGATCGTCCCGGTTGGTGACCAATCCGGCTGCCAGCAGCTCCGCGCGCACCCGGGTGCCGGGATAGGGGGTGACGCACTGCACGTAGGGTAGATCGACCCGCAGCCTTTTCGCGACCCGGAAGACCTCCCGGATCTCCTCGCCGCCGTCGTCGGGGTTGCCGATGATGAAGCCTCCCATGACGCCGATCCCGTGGGCGCGCAGGCGACTCACCGCCTGCTCCGTTTGCTCCCGGATGTCCCCCTTCTGGAAGAACTGGAGGTTCTTCATCTGGACGGCTTCTATGCCGAGAAACACCATGCTGAAGTTGGCCCGCGCCAGCGCGGGAATCAGCTCAGGGTCGGCCACGATGCCGGCCACGGAGGCCTGCACCAGGTACTCCATGCTCTCCAGGCCGTGCTCGACGATGGCCTGCGCCAGTTTCTTGAAGCGGGAGGGGTCGAGGGTGATGTTGTCGTCCACCAGCAGGACGGTCTTCGTGCCGCGCCCCCTCAGCAGCTCCAGGTCCGCGATGACCCGGTCGATGGCGTGGCAGCGGAAGTTGGAGCCGTACATGCCGGTGATGGAGCAAAAGGTGCACGGCATGGTGCAGCCGCGCGAGGTCTCGACGCAGTCGAGTTTCTTGTCGAAATAGCTGAAGCTGTCCAGGACCCGGGAGTTTCGGTCCGGAAGCGGCAGGTGCCGGAGCTCCGCCAGCCCGCCGGGCGGGTTGTGGCAGAAGCCCCCCGGGCGCGGGTAGGAGAGCCCCGGCACGCTCGAAAGGTCGCGGTACCCCTCCAGCGCCTGCACCAGGGCGGCCAAGGCCTCCTCACCCTCCCCCCTGACCAGGTAGTCGAAGGGCTGCCCGGACCCCTCGGTGAGTTCGGCGCAGGCCAGGGTCGCATGGTAGCCACCCAGCACGATGGGCGCCTCCGGCGCGAACTCACGGCAGATCGACATGACGGTCAACGCGCTCTGGTATTGGAAGCTCATGGCGCTCACCCCCACCAGCTGGGGCCGGAATTGTAGCAGCAATTGCCTCAGGTAGGCCCGGATGTCGCGGTGCACCAGCACCAGGTCGGCGATCCTCACCTCGTGATCGGGAAGACGGGCGGCAAGGGAGCAGAGTCCCAGGTTGGGTACCTTGATGATCCTGTGGAAGTTGTTGGCCGCGTCAGGCATGGCGAGGAGCAGAATCTTCATCTGGCCGTCCCGTTCACTTTTCTGGGGTAGGGAATCCCGGAGAGGGAAGTACCATTCTATCACCCTCCCCCCTCATTGCCAGGGGCTGGCCAGCGCGAGCCCAGGGTGCCTGCGGCTCAGTCGCATCCGGCAACGAGGTCGACGACGCTTGCCGCGCCTGCGCTCTCCTCACATCTCTATCCTGAACCGAGCGCCTCCCGCGACATTGCTAACGGTGAGCTTGCCCCCCATATTCTTCTCGATGATGGTTTTCGACATGAAGAGACCGACACCCGTCCCTTGGTGCGGTCCCTTGGTGGTGAAATAGGGGTCGAAAATCTTCCCCAGTATCTCCTGAGCCACCCCTCCGGCGTTGTCCGTGACGGTTACCACGGCGCGGCCACCCTGGCTCCCCAGGACGACCGTCACGCGGGGATTGTCGATTTTCCTCTCCGTCAGGGCGTCCTTGGCGTTGATCAGGATGTTGAGGAGCACCTGGGCGAACTCGTTGGGATAGCCGTAAATGACAGGGTCGTCGTCGGTGACGACCTCGATGTCGATATGCTGGTTCTTGAGGCTGTCTTCCATAAGCGACAAGGTGTTCGCAATGGCCTCGCTCGCCTTGAACTGGACCATTTCCTTATCCGGGCTGAAATAGTTCCTGAAATCGTCGATGGTCTGCGACATGTGATGGATGAGATGCATCGCCCTGGCTGCGCTTTTGGACAGGAACTCCCTGTCGAACTCGCCCAGGTCGTAAAAAAGCTCCAGCTGCTGGATGGTAAGCCCCAGCGTGTTCAGCGGCTGACGCCACTGGTGGGCGATATTGCCGATCATCTCCCCCATGGCAGCCTGGCGGCTTTGCAGCAGCAGGATCTGGTCCTTTTCGCGCAGTTCCGCCGTCCGTTCGGCGACCCGCATCTCGAGCTCGTCGTTCAACCTTTGCAGGGTCTCCTGGTTGCGCTTGCGCTCGGTAATGTCGTGGGCGATATGGACGGTGCCGAAACTCTCCCCCTTTTCGTCCAGAAGCGGGGTCGTGGTGACCAGGAAATCGCCGCCGAAGCGTTCCACGTGGAGCTCTTCGGCGTGCTGGCAGCCGTCCGCCATGGTTTTCACGTGGGGGCAGAACTCGGGCGGACCGGAGGCCGCGTGAATGACCTCGTAACAGTGAAGCCCGATGCACTGCTCAGTTTTCAGCCCGAGTCGGCGCGCCATCGCCTCGTTGACCCGCAGGATGCGGCACTGGTTGTCCAGGGTCGCGACCAGGTCCGGCACGCTGTCAAAGGTCGTTTCCCACTCGTCCTTGGCGCGCCGCAGCGCATCCTCGACCTGTTTGCGCTCGGCGATTTCGCCCTGCAGCGTCTGGTTGACAGAGGATATCTGCGCGGCCTGCAGGCGCTCACGCATCCGCGCGGTGCGCTGCATCCCGGCCAGCAGGCTCACGCCGAAACTCGCGACCACCCAGACAACCTGCCGCATCATGGAGCCGTGGTCATGGATGTCGAAATGGCCGAACACGAAGTTGACCAGGAACAGGGAGGCGAAGGTCGCCACCAGCCCCGGCCCCACCCCGCCAAGCGCCGCAGACACCACGACCGCCGGGTAGAATCCCAGGTAGGGGGCCGGGGTCAGCGCCCAGGGAATCGACCAGCGCCCCAGCGCGGCGAGCGCCGTAGAAGCCAGCGCCAGCCCGTAGCGGGTCAGGAAGGAGAACAGGTTCTTGCGCGATACCTTGTCGTTGAACTCACTCATGCTGCAACCTTCTTCTCAATTGCACCGAATTGGTCTGCCGCAACCAGGACGATGGCACAATTAATCCCAGTAAACGGCTCCGGAGCAGCGATACCATAGCATGCTGGGTTAGCAGTTATCAACGGATTTTGGATCAGGGCCTCTCAGCGACGGCACATGAGCAAGACAAAATCTGCCGGGCGACTGGACCTCATCCGCCCCAAATCCCCCTATGACTTCCAATCATGGCGAAATTGTGCTTCAGAAATTTCGCAATTTGCCGAATGGATGGTTACAGGCAGAATAATTTGCGAGGCCGTCGTGACCCCACCAGCAGCCGGTCGGGTCACCAGGCAACGACATACCAGGAGAAATCATGCCGATCCAGTCGCAGGTTCTCACTCAGCTGAAAACCACGGAGCCCGAACTATTAGGCCTGCTTGCCGGCGACGTGAAGGAAATATTTTCCACCATGGTCGGAGTGGAAATACCCCTGTGCGAGAGCTTGGCGGCGGCGGACGCCAGGTTCAAGGGTTGCGTCAGCGCGATGATCCTGCTCAGCGGGAGTTACAACGGGGTAGTGACCTTGCATGCCACACCGCAGGCGGCGATGGGCATAACGGGGCAGATGCTGGGGATGGAGGTGGCGGAGGTGGACGCCGACGTGATCGACGCGCTGGGAGAAATCGCCAACATGATCGGCGGCTCGTTCAAGCACCATTTCGTCAACGACGGCCACGAGGTCAGGCTCACCCCTCCCACGGTCATCGAGCGAAACGATCATTTCCGGCCGCCCGGACCGGCACAGGACCTGCTCGCCCTGCTCTTCGAGGCCGGCTCGGACCACATCCTGGTCACCGTGCACCTGGAGGCCTGGGACTAACGCCGGGGAGTCCTGCTCCATCCGGGCCGCGCCGCGCCGGAGCTTCAGGCCGGCGCGGCGAGGTCCCCCAGATAGGCGGAAAGCACCCGCTCGTCCTTCTGCAGCTCCGACGGTTTCCCTTCCACGACGATCCTGCCCCGCTCCATGACGTAGGCATAATCCGCCACCTCCAGCGCACGCCTGGCGATCTGCTCCACCAGCAACAGCGTGATCCCCGATTCCTTGAGCCTGCGGATGATGGCGAACACCTCCTCGACGATGACCGGCGCAAGCCCCATGGACGGCTCGTCCAGCAGCATGACCTTGGGATTTGCCATGAGCGCCCGCCCGATGGCGAGCATCTGCTGCTCGCCGCCGGACAGGGTCCCGGCCGACTGCCTGCTGCGCTCCCTCAGGCGGGGGAAGAGCCCGTAGATCCGCTCCAGATCCCCGGCCGCCTTGGCGCGGTAGCCGAAGAACCTGGGGAGGCTGGCGTAGGCGCCCAGGAGCAGGTTGTCCTCGACGCAGAGCGGGCCGAACACCTTGCGCCCCTCCGGCGCGTGGGCCAGCCCGAGCCTGGCGATGCGCGAGGCGTCCATCCCCTCCACCCTCCGGCCGTCGATGCTGATCTCCCCCCGGGTCGGCTTCAGCAGGCCGGAGATGGCGCGCATGGTGGTGCTCTTGCCGGCCCCGTTGGGACCGATGAGCGCAACCACGCTCCCCTGCCGCACCGAGAGCGAGGTCCCCATCAGCACCTCGGAGGAACCGTAACCTGCATGCAGATTGCTCACGTTCAGCATACGCCCCTCCTCCCGGGTCAGGCTGGAACCGGCCGGGCGGCCGCTTCCCCCGCCGGGTCCGGGCCGAGCGCCTCGGCCGTGCCGCCCAGGTAGGCCACTATGACCCTGGGATCGCGCTTCACCTGGTCGGGCCTCCCCTGGGCGATGATCTTTCCGTAGTCCAGCACGCTCACCCGGTCGCACAACTCGCTGACCACCGCCATGTGGTGTTCGATCAGGATGATGGTGATGCCGCGCTCGTGCACGCGCCGGATGATCTCCAGGAGCCTGGCGACGTCCGGCTGGGCCAGCCCCGCGGCAGGCTCGTCCAGGACCAGCAGGTCGGGGCGCCGCGCCAGGGCCCGGGCGATCTCCAGGAAGCGCTGCGCCCCGTAGGGGAGGTCCTTGGCGGGAACCCGGCAGCGCTCCCTGAGCCCCACCAGGTCCAAAAGGGCGAGGGAATCGGCCTGGGCGCGCCGCTCGCTCCCGCCGCAGAGGCCGAGCAGCACCAGCGGGAGCGGGCTCGGGTAGCTCCCCTTCATGGCGACCATGACGTTGTCGAGCGCCGTCAGTTCGCTGAAGAGCTGCAGGTTCTGGAAGGTGCGCGCCACGCCGCGCAGCGCCACCTTCAGGAGGCTCCCCCGGGGGAGCGCCCTCCCCTGGAACAGAATCTCCCCCGAGGTCCGGGTGTAGAGCCCGGAGACGACGTTCACCAGCGTGCTCTTGCCGGAGCCGTTGGGGCCGATCAGGCCGTGGATCTCCCCCCCCCGGACCGCGAGGCTCACCCCGTCCACGGCCCTGACCCCGCCGAAGTAGTGCTTCAGCTCCACCAGCTCCAGCAGCGGCTCTCCGGAGTTCTCCTTTTTGGCGAGCACCAGGTCGAGCCGGGAGGGTTCCGGCAGACCGGGGGGGGCGATGCGGAAGAGCCGGGTCAGGAAGCGGGCGGCGAACCCCATCAGCCCCTCCGGCAGCCCCACCATGACGGCGAAGAGCATCAGGGCGAAGATCGCCTTGCGCCAGTCCTCCGTGTTGGCGGTCAGCATCCCGCCGGCGACCAGGAGCCCCATGGCGACGACCGGCGCCAGCGCCTGGAAGGGGCGGACGGAGCCGCGGCTGAGGCCGCGCACCCCGGTCGCCAGCGCCAGCAGGAAGCCGGTCCCGGAAAAGGCCTGGAACAGGAGCCGGTTGGAGAGCAGGTTGGGGAGCAGCACGATGATGGCGGCGCCCACGAAGGCCCCCCAGAGGCTCTTGCGCCCTCCCAGCACCACCCCCAGGAGCAGGATGACCATCAGGTCGTAGACGAAGACCTGGGGCTGCAGGTACTGGAAGTTGAAGGCGTAGAGGCCGCCGGCCAGCCCCCCCAGCCCCGAGCCGAGGGTGAAGGCCGCCGCCTTGTGGCGCAGGGTGCCGATACCCATGGCGTCGGTGGCGATCGGGCTGTCGCGCAGCGCCTCGAAGGCCCGCCCCCACTGGGAGGAGAGCAGGTTCCTCATGGCGATCCAGACGCAGACCAGGATCGCCAGGCAGAGCCAGTAGAACCCCCTGGCCTCCAGGGCCGCGCCGAACAGCGGGGGGCGCGGCACCTGAAGCCCCTGCGCGCCGCCGGTGAGCGACTCCCACTCGTTGAGGACGGTCGTCGTGAGGGCCATGAAGCTCAGGGTGGAGAGGGCGAACTGGGGACCCTCCAGGCGCAGCGCCGGGAAGGAGAGGAGCGCGCCGAACAGGGAGCCGACGGCGGCGGCCAGAGCGAGCGCCGCGACCAGCCCCAGGCCGAGCCGGGTGACCGAGAGGGCGGCGCTGTAGGCGCCCAGGCCAAGGAAGGCGGCCTGGGCGAGGTTGATCTGTCCCAGGTAGCCGACGGTGATGTCGAGGCCGATCAGGAGTATCCCGTAGATGGTCAACAGGGTCAGGAGCCCGAGGACGAAGGAGTTGTGCACCGCCAGCGGGACCACGGCGAGCAGCACCAGCAGCAGCGCCTCCGCGCCCAGGACCAGAAGCAGTCGTTTCAGCATAGTTTCACGCCCTCCCAACTAACCTGGGCTGGATCGGACCGATTCGTCCGATTCGTCCGATCAAAACCTAAGGCACCGCCCAGCGCCCCCGCTACACCTTCCTGATGACCGCCTTGCCGAAGACCCCGGTGGGGCGCACGGCAAGGGCGAGTATCAAAAGCAGCAGGCCGGGGGCCTCGCGCCAGCCGCTCCCCACGTAGTAGCTGGTCAGGCTCTCCAGTGCTCCCAGGAAGAGACCCACCAGCACGACGCCGAAACCGGAGTCGAGACCCGCCACGACGGCGACGGAAAAGGCCTTCAGCACCAGGGCGGCTGCCATGGTCGGCCCCACCGTCGTGATGGGCGCCACCAGGATGCCGGCAAAGGCGGCCACGGTCCCGGAAAGGGCGTAGGAGAGCATGACGGTGCCGGTGGCGGAGATCCCCATCAGCTCCGCCGCGTCGCGGTCGGCAGCCACCGCCTCGAACGCCTTGCCGAGCAGGGTCGTGCGCTTGAAGAGCTCGATCGCCCCCATGATGAGGAAGACACCGAGAGCGACGGAGAGCTCCACCGGGGTGACGGAGATGCCGAAGAGCTGGATCGGGTCGGAGGAGATCGGCGTCGGGAAGGGGCGGTCGTCCCTGCCCCAGATGTTCTCCGAGGCCGAGAAGAAGAGCAGGCCGATGATGATGGTGAGCAGGATCCACCCCTCGCTTTTCTGCTCCAGGGCGAGGCGCACCCCGGCGCGCTCGACGAAGAGGCCGAGGAGCGCGCCGCTAGCCAGGCCGAGAGGCACCATGACCCCATAGGGGAGCCCCAGATCGGTCATGGAGAGACAGATGAAGGCCGAGACCATCACCAGTTCCCCCTGGCCGAAGTTGATGCTCTTGCTGGTGGCGTAGGTGAGCTGGAAGCCGTAGGCGATCAGGGCGTAGACCAGCCCCATCAGCGCCCCGCTCACCACCATCTGGGCGACGACGGACTGGCTCATGGCTCCCCTGGGTGTGCCGCCCTTTGGGCCGGCTGCGCGGTAGGGGTCATTTGGCGCTCTTCCCCTTGACCCCGGTGGCGTTCTTGATCAGGCGGAGCCGGTCGGCGTTGTTGGCGAAGACGACGTGCCCGTCCTTGACCATCCCCATGACGACCTGGTCGCGGCGAAACGCCTCGTGGCTATCCTCGTTGCTCGGGTCCCAGGCGCTGAACGGCTTTAGCCAGGTGGCGATGACCCCTTTCACCGGGTCCTTCAGGTTCTCCAGCGCTGCCTTGATCTTGTGGGTGTCGGTGCTCTGCGCCTGTTTCACGGCGGCGGCGAAGATGTAGACCGCGTCGTACCCCTGGGCGGCGGAGACCGGCGAGGGGATCCGGCTCACCTTGTAGGCGGCGTGGTACCCCTGGATGAAGGCCTTCGCCTTCGGGGTGATCGCCTCCTCGATGAAGGTCTGCGGCATCATGGTGCCGTTGCCGTTCTTGCCGGCGTTGTCGATGAAGTTGGACATGGAGAGGGTCCACCCCCCGATCAGCGGCGCCTTCATGCCGATCTTCGCCATGCCGTTGGCGATGGCGGCCAGCTCCGGGCCGATGCCCCAGATCAGGATCGCCTGGGCGCCGGAGTTCTTGGCCCGCAGCAGCTGGGCGGTCATGTCCTTGTCGCCGATGTTGAACTTCTCGGTGGCCACGACCTGGAGCTTGTTCCCCTGCTTTCTGATCTGGTTCAGCAGGTCGTCGCGGCCCGAGGCGCCGTAATTGGTCGAGTCGTGCAGCAGGGCCACCTTGAAGAGCTTCCTGTTGATCGCCTCCTCCACCACCATCGCCGCCTGGATGCCGTCGTGGGCGGCAAAGCGGAAGATGGAGAGCTCCTTGACGCCCGCCTTGCTCCACTGGGTCATGGAGGCCGAGCCGGCGGCCGGGGTGATGATCTTGGTGATCCCCTTCTCCTGCAGGTGCTTGTCGCCGGCGAGCACCACCCCGGTATTGACCGAGCCGATGACGCCGGAGAGGTCGTTCATGGAGGCGAGCTCCTGGGCGATCAGGGCGCCCCGCTCGTTCTTCGCCTCGTCGTCGCGCTCCAGGACCTCGAACTTCAGCATCCTGGCGCCGACCTTCACCCCGCCGGCGCCGTTGATTTCGGCAATGGCCAGTTTCGCCCCGTCGCGCATGGAGGCGCCCATGGGGGCCGACCCCCCGGTAAAGGGGCCGGTGAGGGCGATCTTGATGACATCGGCAGCAAACGCCTGTGTGGCAGCCAGACTCAACAGCAGTGTCGCGATCAGCGCTTTTTTCATCTTTGCACCCCCGATGGTTGTTATGAAGCCCGGTGATATAGGTATACCACAACTTAAAACATTGTTTTGGACTATGTACAATTTTTTGATAAAGAAAGCAATCAACATTGCAACAGTCAACTGCTTGCGCAGCGGAAGTCGTGCCACGTTTCCCGGGCATCGGCTGTCAGTTCTGAGTAAAACCGCGCCTGCATGGAGTTACCGTGAGACAACTTCCGGGCAGAACAGTGTCCTTCCGACAACAGTCCTGAAAAGTGGGAGCACCGGATCATCCCTGCCGAAAAAGTCTCGTTGACAAGCATCCGTCCTTGGGATACTTTACAGGCAAAATTTGGACCTACAGCCAGATACACGACAATACTAAACCATCCGCGAGGGTGGGACGGAAAGCCTACAGGGTCTCACAGAGACAGCCGGGTCGCCGAAATATCCTACCGATATTGAGGGCCCGGCTTTTTTTCGCCCGCGGCCCGCATTGCAACGGGCGTAACCAGTGTGGCCACTAACAGTTTTCCGGAGCGTAGGTATGCCTATTATCGAGTGGAATGTCGGTTTTTTGATCGGTATACAGGAAGTAGACAATCATCACCGGCAACTGGTCCAATTGCTGAACGACGCCTATGATGAATTCAGAGAAGGAGCAGCAATAAAGTCATCGGTATTGGATCACATAATAGAATATACCGATCGCACTTTTGACCTGGAAGGCAGTCTGATGCTCGCCATTTCCTACCCGAACATCGAAGCGCACAAGAAGGAACATGAATTATTCAGTGCCAGAATCCTGAAATTCAATGAAGACTCAAAACAAGGCAAAAACATATCCATTGAATTGCTCTGGTTCTTATGCAATTGGGTGACCCATCACCTGAGGGAAACGGACCTTGAATTCGGTAGGTTTTTCGATATCCGACAAATCAACAGGAGGGTTACCAAAGAAAACCCGTAGCCCCCCCCCTTACGACAAGACCAAGGCCACGTCGATGAACGTGGCCTTTGCGCCATCCTCCCGCTCCTTTGCCACCTTTCCCCTCACCCCGCCCCTGCAGCAAAGAACCTCCGTTGTCAGCTGATCGTTTTTCTCGCTTCGTTTGAGTACAGGCTCTCGTTGCCGGAGGCGTCGTAGGCGGTCACGGCGAAGTAATAGGTACCCGGCGCAAGGCCGCTGACCGAGTAGCCCGGCACCAGCCCGACGTTGATGCTGGTGGAATAGGACCCGGACGAGGTCCCGTAGTACACCTTGAAGCCGGCGGCCCCCGCCAGGGCCGGATCCCAGGAGAGCCTGGCGACTCCCGAGGCCGTGCCGCCGTTGGCGGCGGCCCCCCCCGTGGCGGAGCCGTCCGCCGGTGCCCCGCCGGGAGCGAGCGCCCCGCCTGCCGTGCCCGACGCCGGCGAGGCGCTTCCCGCACCCGGGCCGCTCTCTGTGCTCAGGGCACTACCCGCCGAGGGGGCGGATCCCCCGCCGCCACACCCTGCCTGGCCGACGATCACCAGAAAAGAGAGTGCCACCGCGATGCTTGGCTTTCGTATCAGCATGCTTGCTCCTTTTTTCCCGAAAACGGGCACCAACGAGCAACAGCCGGGCCGCCGAATATCGTGAGATATTTCGGCGACCCGGCTGTCTCTGTAAGACCCTTAGGCTTTCCGTCCCACCCTTGCGGATGGTTTAGTAGTATCGACTATCCAGTGCTCGTTGACTTTTCCGGCAGGATACCGGCAAAACCGTTTTCTGTCGGTGACCGGGGTCACCATTACCAGCCTTTATTCGCAGACGAAGTTCGCTTCGATGCGGCGGTTTTGAGCCTTTCCTTCCGTGGTCGCGTTGCTGGCCCGCGGCTTGGTGGGGCCGTACCCCTTGGCCTGCAGCCGCTCCGGCGCGACGCCGAAGCTCTTGACCAGGTAGTTGCGGACGCTGTCGGCGCGGCGCTGGGAGAGCTTCATGTTGCTCGCCTTGTCGCCGACGCTGTCGGTATGCCCCTCGATGACCCCCTTGGCCTTGGGGAACTCCTGGAGGAAATCCGCCAGTTTCTTCAGCTCGTCATGGTAGCGGGGCTTGATGTCGGACTTGTTGGTGTCGAACTGAACGTCGATGACCGTCGGGCTGCACAGCTTCGGAGCAGGCGCCGCGACGACCGGAGCGGGAGCGGCCACGGCGATGCTCGTCGCGCTCTTTGCCACGCCGCCTTCACCGCTGCAGCTCAGGTTGTACTGGGTGTTGTCAAACGGCGTGATCGCCAGCGAGCCCTGGGTACCGACCGATCCGATGCCCGGTTCGATGCTGCAATTGGTGGCGTTTTGCGAGGTCCAGCTGAGCGTCGCGGACTGCCCCTTGATGATGGAGTCCGGAGTGACGGTCAGGTTGTCCCTGGGAGCGGGCACCGGGACGGGAACCGGCGCGGGTGGGACCACGATTGCCGGGGCGGGAGCCGCTTCAGGGGCGGGTTCCGGAGCCTTGATGACGACAGGTGCCGGCACGACCGGGGCCGGAGGGCACAGGGCGTTGGCTTTTGCAGCGGCCTCCTTGGCGAGCGCGACACCCTCCTCGGTGTGGCAGGCCCGGAACACGTCGTACGCGTTGTTCCTGGCGGCCTCGGCGGCTTTGAATTCAGCCGGGCAGGCCTGGTCCTTCCCGGCCTGGCGCGCCGCGTCCAGGGCACGGTCGGCATCCTGCATCTCTGAGCGGATCAGGTAGCCGGGGACGCTGCCGCGCCCGGTATTCACCTCTAAGCCGGCGCAACCCGACAAAGCGGCCACGGACGTCGCCGCTGCCAGAAAAAGTAAGGACCTCGATGCCATCGAAATGTTCATTATGCGTCTCCTTTTACTCAATTATATTATAGCGACAGTTAAAACTTACTATTAACTCAATTCATGTCAAGACAGTTTTACATCAATTTGCCACTGCAAGCTGAGATGTAGGTTTTGGTAAGGAGTGACGACAGAATTGTTAACACATCCTAAGCTCGTTCGTCCTTTCGGCCCCTGCTATGACAGTGCAGCCCCCCCGCTCGCCGCATTGGCTTCATGATCTTCCAGCCGCCTCAGCCTGACGATATTTCCGATGCAGGCGTCCATGTTGTTCTGGACGAAACGCAGTGTTTCCAGATGGTTGTCGACCGTCATCAGACGCAGTTGTTTTCCGGTCCCCTCCGGCGCTCCCATTTTGTTGAGCTGCACTTCCATGATGCAGAAATCAAAGCAGTCGGATTTCCCTCTCCTGTTGCGATCCCGGTATGCCATGTCCATTCCTCCTTGCCGGCTGGTTCCATAATTCGCGCCGGCCGCGGTAAACTGCAGGGACCATGCTGGACGAAAACGCCAGGTCAGTGGTCTAGTGTCAGTCTCTTCCATTGCCGAAAACTATTCAACCAAGCAAATCCGATCAAATGTGGCGAATTGTGACGCCGGAGTCGACAGCAACGACGTGAACGGCAGGAGGTACGGGACCTGAAGCGGGAGGTACGGCGACCTGAACGAAGCGGATGCCGTGGCAGGACGGGACCCGGGAACTACCGGACGCCCTGCCCCTGGCCCCGCTTGCCGATCGGGTGCACGGAGGTCGCCTTGAAGGAGGCGAACACCGCCTTGCCCTGCGACAGGGCGAGGCCTGCGAAGGATTCGCGCGTGACGTACGCGGTGAGCGGGAAGCCGCAGTCCAGGCGCAGCTTGAGGAAGGGTCCCATGGAGGCGATCTCGGCGATCAGCGCCGGGAAGACGTTGCGGGCCGAGGTCCGTTGCGCCGGGTTGTCGATGCTCACCGTCACGTTCTCGGGCCGGATGCAGCAGTAGGCGGCTTCCCCGGGCAACTGGCAGCCGATGGCGTCTATCTCGTGGCCCGCGACCAAAAGGGTCATCTGCTGCTCCAGGTTGCTGAGCACGACCCCTTCGAGTATGGTCTCCATGCCTACGAAGTTGGCGACGAACTCGTTGATCGGCCTGTTCATGACCGCCGCGGGCGAGCCGTCCTGCACGACCCTGCCGCGGTTGAGCACCACCACCCGGTTCGACATCCTGAGCGCCTCGGACTGGTCGTGGGTCACCAGTATCGCCGCGATGCCCCGCTCGCGGATGACCCGGTCCATGTCGTCGGTCAGCGACTGCCGGGTCGGGGCGTCCAGGTTGGCGAAGGGCTCGTCGAAGAAGATCATCTCGGGCTCCACCGCGAAGGCGCGGGCCAGGCTGACGCGCCGGGCCTCCCCTCCGGAGAGCTTGCGGGCGGAGCGCCGCGCCAGGTCCGCCAGGTTGAAGCGCTCCAGGTAGGTCATCACCCGGTCGCCCAGTTCCGCGCGCCTCAGGCCGCGGATCCTCAGACCGCTGGCGACGTTGTCATAGACGGTGCTGTCGAACAGAAGCGGCTCCTGCAGCACCATGGCGATCCTGCGGCGCAACTGCAGGCGCGAGGCGTCGGACACTATCTCGCGCCCCCGGTGCACGACGGAGCCGGATTCCAGCTTGATGAGACCCATGATGGCAAGGAGCAGGGACGACTTCCCCGCCCCGTTGGGCCCGATCAGCGAGATGAACTCGTTCTCGCCCAGGGAGAAGGAAGGAATGTCGAGTATCTGCACACCGCCGCGGTTCACCTTGAGGTCCTTCAGCTCGAGTACCTTGCCTGGCTGCGTCATCTGGAGGGGTCTTCCTGCCGGTTCTGGGTCTGCGTCATCGGGGCGTCTCTTTGTTTGGGACTGGCGGGGGTCATCGGAAACCGTTGCGCCGCCGGGATTCGGGTAAGCGTCATCGGGAGTCGATGCGCCGCCGCGTCATCGTGAAGCGTCGTGCCGCCCTCCGTGACGCCGCAGCGGCGCAAAGCTCATCGGGGCCGTTCTCTTTGCTGGATGAGGGTGAGGGCATAGTTGATCACGAAGCAAAACAGCAGGAGGATGAAGGAGAGGGCAATCGCGACATCGAAATTGCCCCGCCCGGTTTCCATGACCGTCGCCGTCGTCAGTACCCGCGTGTACCCCTTCACGTTGCCGCCCACCATGATGGAGGCGCCGACCTCGGAGATCACCCCTCCGAAACCCGCCATGACCCCCGCCATGAGCGGCAGCCGCGCCTCCTTGATCAGCATCCAGACCAGCTGGGTCCGGGTGGCGCCCAGGGCGAGGATCTGCAGCCTCAGGTTCGCCGGCAGGTTCTGCATGGCGGCGACGGTGATCCCCATGACGATGGGGGTCGCGATGACCGACTGCGCGATGACGATCGCCGAGGGGGTGTAGAGCAGCTCAAGGAACCCCAGGGGGCCGTTGCGCCAAAGCAGGATGGAGACGAAGAGCCCGACCACGACCGGGGGGAGCCCCATGCCGGTGTTGACCAGGCTCACCAGCACCTGCTTGCCCGGGAAGCGGGTCAGGGCGATCAGCGTCCCGAAGCCGATCCCGAGCAGCAGGCTGACCAGGGTCGCCAGGCCGGAGACCTTCAGGGAGAGCATGGCGATCCCCAGCACCTCCGGGTCCAGCGAAGCGAGCAGCTGGAACGCCTTCAGCATCCCGTCGAGGATCAGGTCCACTTTACAGCCCCAGCGACTCGGGTTTCTTGCCGGCGTCCGGGAAGAACAGCGGGGAGCCGAATTCCTTGGTGCCGAAGCCCCTGATGAGCTCCTGGGTGGCCGGTGAGACCATGAAATCGGAGAAGGCCTTGGCCCCCGCGCTGTTGACCTTGGCCCACTTGGCGGGGTTCACCTCGATGACGTGGTAGATGTTCAGCAGTTTGGGCTCTCCCGCGACCAGGATTTCCAGCCCCAGGCGGCGCTTCTTGTTGAGCGCCAGGTAGGTGCCGCGGTCGGCCAGCAGGTAGCCGCGCTTCTCCGCAGCGACGTTGAGCGTCTCCCCCATGCCGAGCCCGGTCTGCTGGAACCATTTCTGCCCCTCGGGCTTGATCCCGGCTGCCTTCCAGAGTCCCTTGTCCTTGGCGTCGGTGCCGGAGTTGTCCCCCCTGGACAGGAACAGCGCGCCGGCCTGGGCGATCCGTCTGTACGCCTCGGCGGCGCTCTTGGCTTCGTGAATCCTCGCGGGGTCCTGCGCCGGGCCCAGGATGATGAAGTCGTTGTGCATGACCAGCTTGCGGTTGATGCCGTAGCCCTGGCTGACGAAGCTCTTCTCCGAATCCGGCGAGTGCACCAGCAGCACGTCGGCCTCGCCCTTTTCACCCATCTTCATGGCCTGGCCCGAGCCGACCGAGATGGTCTTCACGAAGTAGCCGGTCTGCTTCTCGAAAACCGGGATCAGCAGGTCCAGAAGGCCCGAGTCCTGGGTGCTGGTCGTGGTCGCCAGGATCAGGTTCTTCTGCCCCGCCGGGGCCGACCAGCCGTTAGGGACGCAGACCGCGGAAAAAAGGAAGCACAACACCAAAGCGAGGCATGTTCTTGTCAAATGTTTCATCTTCCGGACTCCTTTCGGATTCGATTTTCCCGTTTCGCCCCCCTGCGGGGGGAGGCGGCTTCGGGTTATGTTGCAGCGCAAGAACGGTCAGCGAGGTCCGCCTACCCCCGGGAGAACGCGCGAGGCCTGGGAGAAGGCGACGTTCCCGTCCTCCGGAGGCAACGAGACCCCGGCTGGAAAGTGCGGACATACTAACTATTATTCTCCCGAATGTAAAGATTTCAGAAGGCGGAAGCCCGGGCGGTCCGCGCCAGGGGGTGCGTGGCGCAGGCCTGGAGCGTCGCGGAGCTGCTGCGGAGCTGCTGCGGAGTTGGATGAAGACGAGTGGGGGCGCCGGGGGTTAATCTCAGTTGCTGGCCGGCCGGCCGGATTCAATTTCTCGCTTCTCGTGGTAGAAAAACCTGACCATGTAGTACTCGAAAGGATAGCCGCTCTCGTAGTAGCGAAAGCTCTGCTGGTGCCTGGTGTCGATGGCGTCCAGCGTCGCGATCCCGGCGCTGACGGCGAGGGCGTTGTCGGAGTTGTCCAAGGGGTCCACCGCGGTGTAGATCCCGTAGCTGATCCCGTAGTCCACCGCGAGCCCTCCCGCGTCGCGCGCGGAGGAGGGTCCGAACACCGGCAGGACCAGGTACGGCCCCGAGCCCGCCCCCCAGTGTCCCAGGGTCTTGCCGAAATCCTCGTACTGCCGGTCCAGCCCGAACTTGCTGGCCGGATCGAACAGCCCTCCCAGCCCCACGGTGCTGTTGGTCAGGAAGCGGCCGACGGTCTTCGCCGACTCGGTCCCCTTGAGCTGGAGCAGGCTGTTGGTGAGGGTCCGGATCTCCCCGATGTTGTTGTAAAAATTGGAGACACCCTGCTGGAGGAAGACCGGGGTGACGAACTCGTAGCCGCGCACCACCGGGAGAAACAGGTATTTGTCCAGGTAGTAGTTGAACCGGTACGCGTTCCGGTTGAACCCTTCCCAGGGGTCGGCGACCCGGGCGAAGGGCTGATCGCTGAACTCGCGGATCGTGTGCCTGGGCTGCTGTTCGGCCCGGGTGTCCGCCCTGGTCGCGGCGCAGCCGAAAAGGGTCAGGCTCAAAAAAAGCAGTGGCAGCATCCTCTTGGCACGGCGTCTGTCGCTGATCACGTCGGCGCCCTCCTTATTGTTTGAAGAAAGCGACCATGTAGGCCAGGTTCTCTTTGTACTCGAGGTTGCCCAGGTGCCCGCCGCGGGGGTAGATCTTGGTCCGCTCGCCAAAGAGCAGACGCAGGTAGTCGAGATCGGCCTTGGAGAGGATGAAGTCGTTCTCGTTGGCCATCACGCCGAAATTGCCGGACGACTTCAGGTACCCCTCGATGCTCTTGAGCCCAAGGGTGGCGATCAGCGACTCCTTGGTGAGCCCCGGATGCTCCTGCTGCAGGTGGGGGAAAAAGTACTCGTCGAAGTAATCGAAGAAGCTCAGGTGCGTGGAGACCAGGAAATATTCGTAGAGGGTGTCGCTCTGGGTCAGCACCAGGTTCTTCGGCACCACGTAGCCGCTGTTGGTCATGACGTCCGAGGCGAAGACCATCCCGGCCAGGTTGATGCGAAAGGTCAACCCGATCAGCCCGGCGGTTTCCTCGCGGGTGAAGAGCTTTTCCTGGTAGACGGAGTAGAGGAAGTTGTCGTTGATGGCGACGAAGTTGCCGTAGCTGTAGAACTTGCTGAATTTGGACAGCATGCTGTTGAAAAAGACCCCCTCCTTCCTGGGCCCTCCGGGGATCTGCTTCAGCAGCTCCTCGATCCTGGCCGCCGAGCTGTAGAGGCTCACCGGGGGGTCGATCATGAGCACCCGCCGGAAGTTGAAGACCCGGCGCTCGCTGTCCAGTTTCGCCACGTAGGCGGCCTCGGTTCCCCCGAGGCTGTAGCCTCCCAGGCTGAAGGAGGAAACCTCTATCTCCCCCTGGACCCGCTTCCAGGCGGCCTCCATCGCCCGGTACAGGTCCGCCGCGTCCTCGGCCAGGTCGCCGGGGACACTGCTGTGCGAGGCGGAGACGATGAAATTCGCGTTGGTGGGCGACGGCAGGGTGATGACGTGGAACCCCTCCTGGTAGAGTGCCTTCACCATGGTAAGGAGCGCGGGAGCCCGGTCGCTGGCGCCGGTGCCGGCGATCAGGAACACCAGGGGCGCCTTCTTCTTCTGGTAGGCGAAGGTGCAGCGCAGCCCCTCGTCGTAAAAGAAGAGCGGCGGCCTCTTGCGGTCCGGGATGACCTCCAGCACGAGTTGCCGGATGCGCATCTTGGCCGGGAAGCTCGGCATGAGTTTCGCCGGGGTGCCGAGGATGGTGGCTTCGTAGGACCCCGCTATCGGATAGCCGTAGTCGTCGGCGGCGCGGCCCGTCAGGGGGGAGAGGACCAGCAGGGCCAGCAGCAGCGTCATCGTCGGGCCGGACCGCCAGCTGCGGGGCGCTGCGTCGCGGTCCGGCCGTTCCCCGCCGCGGCCGTCCGGGCGCGAGGCCGACGACGAGGCAGCGACGCCGCGTCCTGGGCAGTTGAACCTGAGTCTTTGGCAGGAGAAACCCCGCTCGTTCACTCTCAGCATGGTGGCATCCTCATTGTCCTTGGGGTCTGAAAACCATGAGCCGACCAACACCCGTAAAAAAGGGCGTATCTGGTACGCCCTTTTTTACCCTGCTCTGCCGAAGCCTGTATTTCGGTCCGAGCGCATCCCGGAAACCTTGTCGCGCCGGCCAGCAATCTGGTTGCAGCCAAGGACCGGTCTACTTGACGATCAGGTCATTCCTCACGTCGATCACCCCCGTGACAGCGCGGGCAAGGTCGGCAGCCTTGTTGGCGTTTTGGGCCGAATCGACAAAGCCGCTCAGTTGCACCACACCCTGGTAGGTCTTGACGTTGATCTGGAACCCCTTCAGCGCCAGGTCGCTCACGATGGCCGACTTCACCTTGGTCGTCAGAACGGAGTCGTCGATGTACATGCCGGTACTTTCATGGCTCTGGGTGGTTGAGCAGCCGGGAAATACGCTGAAAAGCCCCAGGATCACCATGAGCTTCGCCATGCCATTAAATCTTTTCATGATCAGGCCTCCCTTAATCGTGCCTCCATAGTTGAACCATGCAGTTAACATTATCTAATTACCGTTCCCTGTCAAGCGGCGCTGCGCAGAGCCGGCCAGAAAATTGAATTGCACGGAATCACCGGTATACTTGGCCTTTAGGGCGGCGTAACCCGTGAATACGAGAGCTAAAGGAGGGAGCTATGAAGTGCGCCATGATGGTTCTGAGCATCGTGCTCTTGGCGGGGACCGGAATCTGCGCGGACCTCGATCCGTCCATCTGCAATCCGGGTTCGGAAATCCAGTATTATACGACCGGCCGGTTGAAATCCTGTCCACTGCACGACGATACTGTCGTCAACGGGGTCAACTGCAACCAGTATTCAACGATCCACCTGTATGAAACCGCCAGGCTGCAAAGCTGCACTACACGAGATTATTTCCTCTATGGCGAAATAACGTGCAACCAGTACAGCGCCGTCAGTTTCTACCCGACTGGCAAGCTCGAGGGCTGCGATCTCTTCGAGTCAGTACAGATCGATGGCCGGACCTGCGCAGAGTTCCAGCCTATCGTGTTGTTCGAGAATGGCAGGCTCAAGGCATGCGGCGCGCCTCCCTGAGAGAGAGGAAATTTCGGCGGATGGTTCCATGGGAGAGGATGGTCGAAACATCGAGCGTTAGGCAGGTTCAGTGATAGTTTGTTCCAGACAGGGTGCGGGTGTCAGTCGGGCAGTCCCTCCAGGAGCGTCCTGCCGGACGCGAAACGCGCGGCGGCAGTGCCGTTCCTACGGGGGAAACCTTTAGGAGGCGAGGCGCGCCATCACCTGCTTCATCTCGCTCCAGACCTCCCGCTTCAGGTCGGGGTTTTCCTGCAGCGCCTCGGGGTGCAGGGTCGGCATGAGCGGCGTGCCTGCCAGGTCGTGGAATCGCCCGCGCAATGCCTCGATCGGCTCGCGGCTGTCGAGCAGCAGCTGGGCCGCCGCTTCCCCGAGTGCCACGACGACCTCGGGGGCGACCGCGGCGATGCGGCCCAGGAGCTCCTCGCGGGTCGCGCTTGCAGCGCCACCGGGATCGACGCAGAAGCAGAGCAGGTGCACCTGTTCGGCGGCGAACCCCATCGCCTTGACGATGTTTACCAGCAGCCCCCCCGCCTCCCCGGCGAACCCCGCGCCGGTCATGACAAAGAGCAGCCTGGCCCGCGGGTCGCCGACGGCGCTGCAGCCCGGGCCGCCGGAGGGAGGCTCCGCGTAGCTAAGCTCGTCCACGCCGCTTTCCCTCAGCTCCTCCAGGTAGCCCCTGAGCGCCCGAAGCAGCAGGTCCCTCTCCATTTCTTCCGTCTCAACCATCCGAAACCCCTTTACTTTTTGCGGCTCATTCACTATGCTCTTGGCATGTTTATGCTAATTTCTGCCGTCCTACTGCTCGTCATAGCTCTCCCCCAGCAGGCGTTCGCCTGGGGTGCGGGAATCCACCTGCAGCTCGGGATGAACGTGCTTTCCCACCTCGAAGCCCTGGAGCCCTCGGTCGCCGCGATCATCGGAAACCACCCCTTCGACTTTCTCTACGGCACCATCGCGGCCGACATCACCATCGGGAAGAAGTTCACCCACTACCTGCAGCACTGCCACCGCTGGCGCATCGGCCACAAGGTCCTCGACAAGGCGGGCGACGATGCCGAGAGGGCGTGCGCCTACGGCTACCTGAGCCACCTGGCCGCCGACTGCATCGCGCACAACTACTTCGTCCCCTACAAGGTGATGCGCAGCTTCTCCTCGCTCACCCTGAAACATGCCTACTGGGAGATGCGCTTCGAGAATTACGTGGAAAAGGAGATCTGGGAGACCGGGATGAAGGTGTCGCGGGAGCACTTCAGCAAGAACGACCAGCTGCTCAGGAAGGTCCTCTCGGACACCATCTTCTCCTTCGGCACCAACAAGCGAATCTTCAACTCCATCCTGCTGGTGAGCCGTCTGGAGAAGTGGCAAAGCCTGCTGCAGACCCTTTCCGACACCTCCCGCTACGCGCTGGAGGAGAGCGACCGGGACGAGTACATGCAGCTCGCCCAGGATGCGGTGTTCGACTTTTTGAATCTGGGCGAGCGGTCCCGTTTCTACCAGGCCGACCCGACCGGGGAGAAAGCGCTGGCGGCGGCAGAGGCGGTGCGCAAGAACCTGAGGCTCCTGTATCGAAGCGGCAAGCTCACCAAGCCGCAGGCCTACGCCGAGCTTGATGAATTGAAACTGAAGCTGAGGGAGGCGATCTGCGAGCCGAAGCTTTTGGGGCAGATCCTGTCCGGCTGATTTCGCCGCCGCGGTTCGCGCCCCTTCCCGTCCCGCAATCCCGCGGGAGCGTCCTCCGGGACGCGAAATTCGCGGCAGAAAGGTCGCTCCCCCGGGTCTGAACCGGGCCTGAAACCGCTCACCTCCCGCGAGCCTCCCTGGCGTCCCTGCTGCGCTACCCCTTCAGCGCTACCCCTTCAGCGCTACCCCTTCAGCGCTACCCCTTCAGCGCTACCCCTTCTGTGCTACCCCTTCTGCTCCCTGCGCAGCTGCTCCACCCGGTTTAGGATGAGGCCGGCAAGTTCGATTTTCCCCATGATCGGGATATCCTCGACGCGGCCGTCGCGATACAGCAGCTTGACGATGTTGGTCTCCACGTTGAACCCCGCCCCCGCCAGCGAAACGTCGTTGGCCACGATCAGATCCAGGTTCTTCTGCGCCAGCTTTTTGGTGGCGTTGGCGACCAGTTCCTCCGTTTCCGCGGCAAACCCGATCAGGAGCCGGTCTCCCTTGTTGGCGCCGATCTCGGCGAGGATGTCGGGATTTTTTTCCAGGTCGATGGCGAGGTGGGCGGCGGACTTCTTCACCTTCATGGTGGCGCGCAGGCTGGGCCGGTAATCGGCGACGGCAGCCGCCTTGATGACGATGTCGCTTTGCTCCAGACGTTGAAGCACGGCCTCCCTCATCTGCTGGGCGCTTTCCACACGCACCACGGAGACGCCGTGGGGGACGGGGATGGAGGTGGGCCCGGTCACCAGGGTAACCTCCGCCCCTCTCAGGCGCGCCTGCCGCGCGATGGCGTACCCCATCTTTCCGGAGGAGTGGTTGCTGATGTAGCGCACCGGGTCGATCTCCTCCTGGGTCGGTCCCGCCGTGATCAGGATCCGCTCCCCGGCGAGCCGCTTGGGGGTGAGGGCGGCGATCGCCTCCTCGAGAATCGACTCGGGGTCGGGCAGTTTCCCCTCCCCCTCGTAGCCGCAGGCGAGCATGCCGCTTGCCGGCGGGATGATCAGGTAGCCGTGCCCTTTCAGGCGCTCCTCGTTCTCCCGGTAGATCGGGTTCTGGTACATCTGCACGTTCATGGCGGGGGCGATCAGCACCGGCGCCCGGGTCGCCATGACGGTCGTGCTCAGGAGGTCGTCGGCGATGCCGCCGGCGACCTTCCCGACGAAGTTCGCGGTGGCGGGCGCGATCAGGAACAGGTCGGCACGCTCGGCGAGCGAAATGTGGCCGATCTGCTGCTCCGAGATCAGGTTGAACAGTTCCAGGTGGACCGGGTTTCCGGAGAGGGTCTGGAAGGTAAGCGGCGTCACGAACTCGGTGGCCGCGCGGGTCATCACGACGTGCACGGCGGCGCCGGCCTTGGTCAGCAGGCGCAAGAGCTCCACGGCCTTGTAGACCGCGATCCCTCCGGTCACCCCGAGGACAATCACCTTTCCTCTCAGCATCGCTCCCCCTAACCGTTGATGTACGGGTTCAGGCGTCTCTCGTGGCCGATGGTGGTCGACGGGCCGTGGCCCGGCCAGACGACGGTATCGTCATCGAGCGTCATCAGCTTTTCCTGGATGGAGGCCATCAGGAGATCATGGGAGCCGCCGGGCAGGTCGGTGCGCCCGACCGAGTCCGCGAACAGGGTGTCGCCGGTGACCACGAGTTTCTCGTGGCGCAGCAGCAGGCAGCACCCCCCTTCCGTGTGTCCGGGGGTGTACAGCACCTCGATGGAGCGCCGGCCAAAGTCGAGCCGCATGCCATCGGCCAGGTACCGGGCGGGAGCGGGAGAATCCTCGACGGAGAGGCCGTAGTTGCGCGCCGACCGTGAGGCCTGCATCAGCAGCGCGAGGTCCTTTTCATGAATCAGGAACTCGGCGCCGGTCTCCTTCACGATCTGCTTGTTGCAGCCGACATGGTCGAAATGGCCATGGGTGTTGATGAGGTACTTCACCTTGATGCCGAGCCGGGCCACCGCTGCTAAGATCATTTCGCAATCCGCGCCGGGATCTATCACGACCCCCTCGTTGCTTTGCTTGTCGCCAAGGATCAGGCAGTTAACTCCCAGGGGACCAACGACAATCGTTTCTACCAGCATGAGCCTTCCTCCGTAAGTGATCCTTCTGGATCCGTTTAGCAAATTCCCGAGGTCATTTTTTAAGAGCCGCGAAGGGGTTGTTGCTGAACGACTTGCGCGCCTCGCCGCGGGGAGGCGCCGGTGCGTCGCGCAACTGGGCAGCCTGGGCGGCTGGCTGGGCAGCGGGCGCAGCAACGGCCTGAGTTGCAAGCGGGGCAGCAGCCTGGGCAGCGGGCGGGGCAACGGTCATGGCAACAGGCGCGGCGCACGACGACGCAGCGGCAGGCAAAGCACCCGGCTCGGCGGCAGCTTCAGGCGACTCCTCGCCGCACTCCTCCTGCTCCTCAGCGTGCAGACAGTTCTCCTTGAAGAAGTAGCGGTCGTAGAGCCGGTGGTAGGAGGTCCAGCGGGAAGGGTTGTCCGGTTCCTTCCTGATATGGGTCCTGATGCCGTTAATCTTGGAATCGAGATCGTCCAGGTAATTGAGGATGGTCGCCTCCATGGTCTTGGGACGCTTGGGCGAGCCGTATTCGTACTGCCCGTGATGGGACAGCAGCATGTGCTTCAGCAGCATGCCGAGTTCGACCGGGAAACCGGGGAGCGCGGAGATCTTCTCGTGCAGCATCTCGACGCCGATGGTGATGTGGCCGATCAGCTTCCCCTCGTCCGTGTAGTCAAAGGCGCGCAGGTAGGTCATCTCGCGCACCTTGCCGACGTCGTGCAGCAGCGCCCCCACGATCAGCAGGTCGCGGTTCAACCCCTCATAGAGCGGGGTCATGGCATCGACCAGTTTGGCGACGGCGAGGGAGTGCTCCAGGAGCCCCCCCAGGTAGACGTGGTGCATCCCCTTCGCTGCGGGGGCCACCCGGTACTGGGCCAGAAGCTCCGCATCCTCGAAGAAGGCATTCAGCAGCCGCTTCAGGTCGGGATCGGCCAGCGAGGCCACCAGTGCGTGGAGCTCCTCGACCATGAGGTTGATGTCGCGCTCGGTCTCCGGCAGGAAATCGGCCAGGTTGACCGTCTCCTCCGGGACCAGCCTCAGGTCGGAAAGTATCAGCTGCATCTTGCCGAGGTAGATGGAGGCCTTGGCGCGCACGGCGATAAAGTCGTTCTTGTCGAAGTTGGCGGCGATCTCGTCCGCGTTGTCCCAGACCTTGGCATCGACCTCGCCGCTTTTGTCCATCAGCTTCAGGGTCAGGTAGGGCTTGCCGTTTTTGGCCATGGCAAGGATCTTGTCCTTGACCAGGAAGACCGATTCCACCAGGTCGCGGTCCTTGATTTCGGCAACGCATTTCTTTTTCAAAGCAAGCTCCTTATGATCGTTCCGGTGCGGCCCCTTCTTGGCAGCACCGGAACAGCGCGTATCGTCAGTATCAGCGATTTCCCGCGAAAAGTCCCCTATTAATAAGGGACAGGGCACCTGCCATTCTTACCTTCCTCCCCCTCGCCCTCCGGAGGTTCGGGGCCAAGAAGGCTCTTCAAGGAGCGCCACGGTCGGCTCTTCGTGGCGGTTGGTCACGGGCGAATGATGATTCGCCCCTACCTTTCTTGCCAGCCGACTCCTCTGGCCCCCGGACGAGGGCCGGGGTGAGTTTGCCACCCTGGTCAGCGCCGCTTCGCGGAGGCTGCCTCTCCCGCTTTTCCAAGGCTGACAGCCGCCCAGGGTGGGCAACCCCTGCCCACCATTACGAGGTGAGCCCCGCAGCTATGGCGTCGGCCACCCGGATGCCGTCCAGGGCGGCGCTCATGATGCCGCCGGCGTACCCGGCGCCCTCGCCGGTCGGGTAGAGCCCGGGGTGGCTTACCGACTGCAGGTCGGCGCCCCGCACGATCCGCACCGGCGCCGAGGTCCTGGTCTCCACCCCGGTGAGGGTCGCCTCGGCGCTGATGAAGCCGCGCATCCTTCTCTCGAAGTCGACGATCCCCTCCCTGAGGGTCGCGGCGACCCCGGCGGGAAACAGGGCCGAGAGGTCGCTCTCCGTCACGCCGGGGTGATAACTCGAGACCAGGCGTCCCTTGCCCCGCCCCAAAAAGGCGAGCAGGCTCTGGGCCGGGGCTCGGTAGCCGCCCCCCCCCGCCTGGAAGGCGCGCCGCTCCAAAAGCCGCTGGAAGTCGAGCCCCGCCAGCGGGGAGGCGTCCGCGAAGTCCTCGCGCCCCACCGTCGCCACCAGGGCGCTGTTCGCGTTGGGCGAGTTGCGGCGGTAGCCGCTCATGCCGTTCACCACCACCCCGCCCGCCTCGGAGGCAGCCGCCACCACCACCCCGCCCGGGCACATGCAAAAGGAGTAGGCGGAGCGCCCGGTCCGCAGGTTGTTGTAGGCCTGGGCGTACTCCGCCGGCGGCAGGGACGGGTGCGGGGAGGCGCCGTACTGGATGGCGTTGATCAGTTCCTGGGGGTGCTCCACCCGGAGTCCCACCGCGAACGGCTTCTGCTCCAGGGTGACGCCGCGCTGCTGCAGCATGGCGTAGGTGTCGCGCGCGCTGTGCCCCGGCGCCAGCACCAGGAAGTCGCAAGGGAGCTCCTGCGCGTCGTTTACGACGACCCCGCTCACCCTCCCCGCGCCCAACTGCACGCCGGTCAGCAGGCTTTGGAACTGGACCTCGAAACCGGCCTCCAGAAGCCTCCCCCGGATGCCGCTCACCACGGCCCGCAGCCGGTCGGTCCCGATGTGCGGCTTCGCCGCGTAGAGGATCTCGGCCGGGGCGCCGAAGCGCACCAGCTGCTCCAGCACGTAGCGGGCGTTGACGTCCTTGACCCGGGTGGTCAGCTTGCCGTCCGAAAAGGTGCCGGCGCCTCCCTCCCCGAACTGCACGTTGCTTTCGCCGCAGAGCTCCCCCTCGCGCCAGAAGCGGGCCACGTCGCGGGCGCGCTGCTCGACCGGGCGGCCGCGCTCCAGCACGGTCCCGCAAAGGCCGTACTCGGCGAGCCTCAAAGCGGCGAAAAGGCCGGCGGGCCCCATGCCGACGATGACGATCCGACCCGGCCGGCCGGCCTTCGGGAAGCCTGCAGCGGCAGCCGGCTCCAGGCGCGACAGGTCGCCCCCGGGCTCCAGCCGCGACTCGTCGACAAGGGCGAACTGCACCGTGTAGACCAGCTTGATGCGTCCCTTTTTCCGGGCGTCCACCCCCTTGCGCACCAGGGTAAGGCCAACGATCTCGGACTCGCGAACCCCGATCTTGCCGGCGACCAGGGAACGTAGGATAGACTCATCTTCGCCGGGGTTCAAGGCGAGATTGCGCAGCAGAAATGGCATGGGTATCCGTCAGACGGCGCTGGAGCCGCGCCTCTTCCTGTCCAGGAGCTGTTCGACGATGATGACGATATCAAGGGGTGAGGTTGACTTCGGGATGTGCACCTTGGCGCCCATCTCGGCCACCTGGTGCTCGTGCGGGGCCCCCTGGAACATGGAGGTGAGCAGGACGATGACCGGATCCCGGTCCCCGGCCAGCCGGGCGATCTCCAGGCAGGTGCTCACCCCTCCCATGCGGGGCATGATGAGATCCGAGATCACGGCATCGGGCGCCTGGTCCATGAAGGCCTGCACCCCGAGCACCCCGTCCTCGGCGGTGCAGACCGTGAAGCCCGCTTCGCTGAAGGCGTCGGAGAGGATCTTCAGGAAGAACCTGTCGTCGTCGACGAGGAGGATTTTTCCCCTGGTAGCTGCCATTTCGACCTCAAAACGTGATGGAATGCGCCATCATACAAAAATGCCCCCGAAAAGGAAAGGGGAAAGCATCCGGCGCCCTTCACTGCGGGGCGAGCGGCAGGCGGACCGAGAAGGTGGTGCCCGTGGCGTCGCTCTTCTCCACCTCGATCTTCCCCTTGTAGGTCTTCACGATGCGCAGCACGACGGAGAGCCCGAGACCGGTGCCGCGGCTGTTGGTGGTGAAGAAGGGGTCGAAGATGTTGGGGAGGTTCTCCGGCGGGATGCCGGGGCCGGTGTCGGAAACCCTCAGGTTTATGTAGCTTTCGTCCTGATCCAGCTGCACCCCGAGGGTCCCCTCCTCCTCCATGACGTGGATGGAGTTGAGGAACAGGTTGGTGAAGATCTGCTCGATCTCCATCGGGTCGGCCTTGATGGCGGGCGGGATGCTCCGGAAATCGGTCAGCACGCGGATCCTTTTCTGGCGCAGCTGCGGGGTGAAGGCCTCCAGGGTGTTCTCCAGGATGCGGTCCACATGGACCTCGCTGATCTCGAACCGGGGCCGTTTCGCCGCATCGAGCAGCTTCCTCAGGATGGCGTCGATGCGGTCCACCTCCTTCAGGATCTTGTCCACGTAGTCGACGCGCTCGGGCTCCTCGAGGCCCCCCTTGATCAGCTGCACGAAGAGGGCGATGGAGTTGAGCGGGTTCCTGATCTCGTGGGCCATGCCGGCGGAGAGGTAGCCGAGCGTGGCGAGCTTTTCGGACTGGACGATCTCCGCCTGCGCGCGTCTGAGCGCCTCGCTCTTTTCCTGCACGCGAGCCTCGAGGTCGCGGTTCCAGTCGGCGATCTCAGCCAGGAGCCGTTCGCGCTCGCTTAACAGGGCACGGTTTTGCAGCTCCACGGCGCGCAGCTTGAGGACGCTCTCGATGCGCTCCACCATGTCCTGGTTGTTGAACGGCTTCAGGATGTAGTCGGAGGCGCCGGCCTTCATCAGCTCGACGGCGATCTCCTCGCTCCCCTTGCCGGTGAACATGATCACGTAGGTTTCCGGGAAGCGGCGCCTGATCTCCTTGAGCGCGGTGAGGCCGTCCATGTCCGGCATCATGTAGTCGAGCAGGACCAGTTCGGGGTGCTCGCTTTCTACGGCGGCAAGGCCCTCCCTTGCGTTCAGGGCGGTGGAAACCTGGTAGCCGCGGTTTTTGAGGATGATCGCGGTAAGGTCGAGGATGACCTTCTCGTCGTCGACGATCAACACGCGGCCGCGGGACTGTTTTTCTGCACTGGTGGTCATGGGCTCTCTCTTGGGAGATATCTTAGTCCCAATATCTCATAGGCGTACTATCTCTCAGTAAACATCTCTTAGTCAATATCTATTAGCCGGCAGCACAGGGCAAATATCATTATACCTGGACCCCGTGTTGCGCAGTGCGCCGTATCCCCGCGCGCTCCGGAGAAGGGGGGCTGAGCACGCTCTTAACAGTGAACCTGACAACGACTGCGCTGACGGAGCCCAAAAAAAAGGGGCAGCATATGCCGCCCCTCTGATTTTTATCGCGGCTTGCGCCGTCAGGGTAGCCTCACGGTGACCACCGGACAGAGCGCCTTTCGCACCACGCGCTCGGCAGTCGAGCCGAAGAGGAGGTGATCGATGCCGCTTCTGCCCTGGGTGCCGAGCACGATGATGGAGACCTGGTTCTTCTCGGCGTGCTTCAGGACCTCCTCGTAGGGGATGCCGGTCACGATGAGGGTCTCGTAGTCGGCATAATCGGTTATGTGGGTGGCGCAGAACTTCGCCATCATCTGCTGCGCCCCCTCCTCGATTTCCTTCTCCAGGTTCTCGAAGGAGACATGCGGGACGTAGAAGCCGCGCAGGTCGACCGGTTCGTTGATGACGTGCAGGATGGTGAGCCGGGATTTGAACTGCTGGGCCAGGGCAAGCGCGTACTCGAAGGCGTGCTCGGAACTCTCGGAAAAATCGGTGGCGAAGAGAATCTTGTCGAACGTTCGCATTGGAACCCCCCTCTCACAACTCATGGAATCAGTGGCTGGTCTCCTTGAAGATCTTCTTCAGGATCGATTTCAACTCATCGATCTTCACGGGCTTGTTGATATACTCGAAGGCGCCCAGGTTCATCGCCTCGATGTAAGACTCCACGCCGCCGTAGGCCGTGATCATGATGACATTGCTGCGAGGGTAGCTGCGGTTCAGCTCCTTTAGAAAAGTGATGCCGTTCATCTCCGGCATGTTGATGTCGGTAACGATGAGGTTCACCTCCTGCTCGCGCAGGTAGTTGAGCGCCTCAAACCCGTTCGCAACACTGTCGACGTGAAACCCTTCCTTTGCCAGGAGGCGGGAAAGACCTATGCGTGCGTTCTCCTCGTCATCGACTACCAGTATGCGCTTGGGCTGCTTTGGCAAATCAGACTCCGGCCTCGTTTATTAAAATGCACCTTGATTCTAGCACCGGTCGGACGACTGTCAAGCAACTGCACGCTCCGTGGCGGAGAATCTCTTCCTTAGGTTCACCGGCAGAGAGTCAGGTTGGCGATCGATGGAGACGAAGTAGATATCGTCGTCGGAAAAACTCTTCATGGTGGTGCGGTTTACGCCGATCACGCCGCTTTGGCCTGCGGCACTTGAAGCTATTCGCCCTTCAGCTCGACATGTGCGGGCTTGCCAGCCGGCCCCAGCGCCTTGAGCGGACGACCGTTGAACTCGGCCTCCGCCGCGGCGCCATCACCGATGTCGAGCACGAAGGAGCGCGCCCCTTTCCACTCGATGATGTCGCCGGCCTTCAGGTCATAGCGCTGCGAGATGCTGTCGTCTATGGTAATGCTGAGCCAGCTGTCCTGGTTGAAGCGCAGCCTGAGGATGATGCCGTCGCGGCGCGCCGCGGCGGCGGGGGCGCCGGGAGACAGGGGCGGCACGCCGGGCGCCGCTGCGGGCGCCGAGCCGGGCGTGCCGGGCGTGCCGGGCGCCGCGGGCGGAGCGGCGGCCGGTGCCGCAGTCGGGGGGGGGGTGGCCGCGGGGGAGGCTGCCGCCGTGGAGCGTTGGGGCTGCACCGCGGCCGGAGCGGGGGGAGCGGCGGGGAGCTCGACACTCTTGGCGGTGGAACGGACCCGCTTGTCTTCGCCGTCGCTGAAAAACAGGGCAGCCAGGATCACCAGGGCCAGCAGCAGGATCGGGATCACCCACCTGCCGTGCCCGCCCAGCTTGGCCCGCTCCATGATCTCGACGCTGGGGCGCTCCGCCTCCGGCTTGGACTCGGGCTGGGGACGCGCCGTGGACGCGCCCAGCTCGTACCTCCTGACGACCTCGTCGCCGGAAAGCGACAGGAATCCGGCGTACAGGCGAAGGAACCCCTTGATGTACGCGGCGTTGGGTAGTTTGTCGAACTGCCCTTCCTCCATGGCGACCAGATAGTTCTTCCCTATCTTGGTCACCCGGGAGGCCTCTTCCAGCTGGAGTCCGCGCGACGCGCGGACGCTCTTCAGGTACTCCCCTACCGGGAGCCCGGCGCCCTGTTCTGCATCTGACTCAGCCACGTTCCCTCACTTGAGCAGGTCCAGGTATTCCCTGGAGAGCTGCCCGATCTCGGAATCAGGAGCGATGCGGATCACTTCCTTGAAGGCGAGCCTGGCAGCTGCGCTGTCCTTCAGTTTCACCTCCGCCAGGCCGAGGTTGAAGTGGGCCGCGGCATAGGAGCCGTTCAGCGCCAATGCCTTGCGGTACTCGCCGATTGCCAGCTCGGTCTTGCCCAGGGCGAAGTAGACCCGGCCCAGGTGCAGCCTGGTGCGCGGGTCCGAGGGGTTTTTGCCGACCGCGGCGCGCATCAGCACCAGCGCCTCCTGGTTGTCGCCCTTGCCGAGGTAGGCAAGCCCCAGGTTGATGGCGGTGGCGTCCTGCCCCTGGTAGAAAATGTCGTCCTGGACCTTCTTGAACTGGCTGATGGCGTCGTCCCAGCGCTTCATTTCCAGGTAGTTCACCCCGAGGTTGTTGCGGGCCTCGGAGAAGTCGGGCTTGATCTTGATCGCCTTCAGGTACTTGAGCTCGGCCAGGTCGAAGTGCCCCTTCCGGAAGTAGCTGAGCCCGAGGTCGTTCAAGAGCGACGGGTCGTTGGGCGTCAGCTTCTCCGCCTCGCTGAACTCGACCAGGGCGGCGGTAAAGTTGCTCTCGGCGTAGAAGGACTGCCCCATCTGGTAGTGGTAGAGCGACTTGTTCTTCGCCGCCTGGTTCAAGGCACAACCCGAGGCGAGCAGCGACACGGCGAGCATGAAAGCGATAAGACGGGTCATATACCCTCACCTGAAGAAAAACGACAACTTCTGCCAAGAAAATTAACAGATTAAGAGCGCATTGTCAATGAAGGCAGCTTCCGGGGGGGCCGGAAAGGGCGCTAGGGTAGTTCGCCGACCCCCTCGAAATGGGTCATCAGCTTGAAGCCGCGGTAGCGCGCCTCGATCTCCCGGTAGCCCAGGGTCTTGAGCCGGTCCAGGCTGAAGGCCTCCACGTTGAAGGAAGCCATGACGCTACCGAAGATCACGGCCTGGCGCACCCCTTCGTCGGAGAGGTCGCCGGTGTTGGCGAGGTACCCCATGAAGCCGCCGGCAAAGGTGTCGCCGGCGCCGGTCGGATCGAACACCTCCTCCAGCGGGTAGGCGGGAGCGGCAAACACGGAGTGGCCGTTGAACATCAGCACCCCGTACTCGCCGCGCTTCACGATCAGGTTTTTCACCCCCATGGCGAGGATCGCCTTGGCCGCGCGCACCAGGTTCGCCTCGCCGGAGAGCTGGCGCGCCTCCCCTTCGTTGATGATGAAGAAGTCGACGCGGCTGATCACCTGCCTGAGCGCCTGCGGCTTGGAGGAGATCCAGAAGTTCATGGTATCGCAGGCCACCACCCGGGGCTTCTTCACCTGGTTCAGCACCTCCATCTGCAGCTCGGGGTCGATGTTGGCCAGGATCAGGTATTCGGCGTCCGCGTAGGCCTCCGGGATCACCGGGCTGAAGGTCTCGAAAACGTTCAGGTGCGTCTCCAGGGTCTGCGCCTCGTTGAGGTCGTAGCCGTAGCGCCCCTTCCAGTGGAAGGTCATGCCGGGCACCTTGGAAAGGCCGGTCAGGTCGATGTTCCTGGACTTCAGGAACTCGGTGTGCTCCTCGGGGAAGTCCTCGCCGACGACGGCGACCAGGTTCACATCGGTGAAAAAGCTCGCCGAGGTGGCGAAGTAGGTGGCCGAACCACCGAGCACGCGCTCCCTGATGCCGAAGGGTGTTTCAACGGAGTCCAGGGCGACGGAACCGACGACGAGTATGCTCATTATTTTCCCCCAATAATGTGTGTTCCGGAGCGCCGCGCGGCGCCCGGTTTATTAGCGATGCTTAAGGTAAAAAGCTGCAGCTCAAAGGCGCAAGGGCCTGAAGGCTCTCAGTAAACCAAACGGGGATGGACCAAACCAGGCAGAGAAAAGCAGATGATGAAATTCCGCTCTGCAGCTTTCTTCAAGAAATTTCGTTAAACCTGAACGCAAGCGGGTTGCTGAAGACCGTCGGCTCTGCTCAGGCTCTTTCCCTGCGCCTTGGCTCCTTGCGTTGAGTCCCTCTGCCTACGGGCCTTTACAGGTACTTACCGATGATGAGCTCCAGGTTCTCCCTGGTTTCCACCGGGATGATGGAGGTGTCGCTGATCACGGCGTACTTGAGGGCCGCGTCGCACTGGCAGCCGCGCTCGGCCGCTACCTGCGCCACGGCGCGCCTGATGATCAGCTTGGCGGTGGCGACGTTCGCCTTGATGATGGCGATGATGGCATCGACCGAGACGTCCGCGTGGGCGTCGTGCCAGCAGTCGTAATCGGTGGACAGCGCGATGACGCCGTAGCAGAGCTCCGCCTCGCGGGCCAGCTTCGCCTCGGTGAGGTTGGTCATGCCGATGACGGAGGCGCCGAAGGAGCGGTACAGGTGGCTCTCGGCCCGGGTGGAGAAGGCGGGCCCCTCCATGCAGACGTAGGTGCCGCCACGGTGCACCGTCGCCCCCACCTCGCCGGCGGCGGCGAAGAGCCGGGCCGAGAGTTCGCCGCAGACCGGATCGGCGAACTGGACGTGCCCGACCACGCCGCCTCCGAAGAAGGTGTCCTTGCGGCTGCCGCGGGTGCGGTCGATGAACTGGTCCGGGATCACGATGTGACCCGGGACGATCTCCTCCCGGAGGCTCCCCACGGCGGAGACCGAGATGATCTTGGTCACACCGAGTTTCTTCATGCCGTAGATATTGGCCCGGTAGTTCACCTCGCTCGGGGTGAAGCGGTGCCCCTTGCCGTGGCGCGGCAAGAAGACCATCGGGACGCCGTCCAGCATCCCGGTCGTGTACTCATCGCTCGGCCTGCCGAAGGGGGTGTCGACCGCCACCTGCTGTATCCCGGTCATCCCCTCCATCTCGTACAGCCCGCTGCCTCCTATGACACCGATTACCTCCCCCGCCATGAGAACCTCCCGTTGAATGAATGTCAGTATAAATCTTTCCAAGGCGATTGAAACGCGGAAGGTGGGCAGTCTCCGCCTCACCCTTGGCGTCGTGGCGCCTTTTGGTCCTCGCGTCAGAGCTTTCCGGCCGCGTCAGTTACCGTGGGGAGGCTTTTCCAGTCTCCCCTTGAGCTGCCCGCAGGCGGCGGAGATGTCGGAGCCGCGGCTGGAGCGGGTGATGACCGTCACGTGCTTGTCCAGCAGGTACTTGTGGAACCGGTCGATGGCGTCCTGGCCGGGGCTCTTGAACTCGCACCCCTCGTGCTCGTTGAAAGGGATCAGGTTCACCTTCGAAGGGATGTTGCTGATCAGGCGCACCAGCCGCTTGGCGTCCTCCAAGGTGTCGTTCAGGTCCCGGATCAGCACGTACTCGATGGTGATCCAGCGGCGGGAGGGGAGCGGAAAGGCCTTGCAGCCAGCCAGCAGCTCCTTCAGGGGGTAGCGCCGGTTCACCGGCATGATCGCCGAGCGCACCTCGTCCGTGGTGGCGTTGAGCGAGACCGCCAGGTTCACGGTCACCCGGCGCCCCAGCTCCGCCATCTCGGGGACCAGACCCGAGGTGGAGACGGTCACCTTGCGGGTGGAGAACTGGAAACCGTCCGGGTCGGTGAGGATCTGCACGGCGGGCACGACGGCGGGCAGGTTAGCCAGCGGCTCGCCCATCCCCATGAAGACGATGTTGCGCACCGGCTGGTCGCGCTGCACCGCGCAGACCTGGTTCACGATCTCGGCGGTGGTGAGGTTGCGGGTCAGCCCGAAGCAGCCGGTGAGGCAGAAGGCGCACCCCATGGCGCAGCCGACCTGGCTGGAGATGCAGAGCGTGTTGCGCCCCTCGTCCGGAATCAGGACGCTCTCGACGCTCGCGCCGTCGGAGAGGCGAAACAGGTACTTCCGGGTGCCGTCGTCCGACGCCTCGACGACCTCCGGAACCAGGTTGCTGATGCAGGCGTTTTCTTCCAGGTTGGAGCGGAATTCCTTCGACACGTTGGTCATCTCGGAGAAGCTGGTCGCGTCCAACTGGTAGAGCCACTTGAAGATCTGCTTGGCGCGGAAGCGCTCCTTGCCGAGCCCCTGGATGTAGGCCTCAAGCCCCTGCAGGGTGAGATTCTTTAGGTCTGTTTTTTCCATGCTGTGGATATAAAAAAGCCCTTCTGCGCGAAGGGCCTTTTGTGCCTCTTGATGTGGTGATGTTAGACCAGTTCGAGCTGGCTGAAGAAGTAGGGAATTTCGAAGCTGGCCGATTCCGGGGAGTCGGAGCCGTGCACCGTGTTCTCTTCGATACTGACGCCCAGGGCCTTGCGGATGGTCCCTTCTTCGGCGTTAGCGGGGTTGGTGGCGCCCATCAGGCCGCGCCAGGAAAGGATGGCGTCCTGTTTCTCCAGCACCAGGGCGATGACCGGCCCGCGGGACATGAAGGAGCAGAGGTCGCCGAAGAAGGGGCGCTCCTTGTGCACGTAGTAGAACCCTTCGGCCTCGCACGTGGAGAGGCGGATCTTCTTCATGCCGACGATGTTGAAACCGGCTGCTTCTATCATTGCCAGCACCTTGCCCGTTACGTTTCTCTCGACTGCGTCGGGCTTTATGATTGCGAACGTTCTTTCCATGGAATCCTCCGGCTAATTTAATGTAGACGACCGCTCTAGATAGCATCCCGGCCCGATAATTGTCAAGGCAAATCGGGAATTCCCGGGGAGACGAAAAAAGCCCACAGATCGCTCTGTGGGCTTTTTGAAACAGGGCTCACCCTGCTTCGCTTACTTCTTCTCTGCGGGTGCAGCAGCCGGAGCCGCGGCCGGAGCAGCCGGAGCTGCCTTAGCGGAAGACATCGGAGCCTGTGCCGGAGCGGCCGGAGCTGCCGGAGCTGCCTGCTCAGCGGCCGGAGCCGGAGCTTCTTCCTTCTTCTTGCAGCCAGCAGCAAAGGCAAGAGCCAGAGCCAGGCAAAGAGCTAAAGAGATCATTTTTTTCATTGACGATATCACCTCGCTTTTTTTTAGATTTACTGTTACTGCGCACAGCGCACTATTTGATCTTTTTGTCGGGTCGAATCGGCGCAGCTTAGCGGCCGTGGCGGGCGGCAGACACGGGGGGGCAGGCCGCTGCGAGGCTGGGGGGCGATTCCGCTTCGCAACGACTGCCATTAGCGAAATCAGAGGTACCCGGCCCGTTTTCCATCGAACCTATTAACATCAGGTGCACAGTTTGTCAAGACAAATCGGGCACTAACGGCACTAAAAAAGCTCACAGATTGCTCTGTGAGCTTCTTGAAACAGGGCTCACCCCGCTTCGATTACTTCTTTTCTGCGGGTGCTGCAGCCGGAGCTGCGGCCGGAGCTGCCGGAGCGGCTTTGGCGGAAGACATCGGAGCCTGTGCCGGAGCTGCCGGTGCTGCCGGAGCTGCCTGCTCAGCGGCCGGAGCCGGAGCTTCTTCTTTCTTCTTGCAGCCAGCGGACAGAGCAACGGCCAGACCCAGGCAAAGTGCTAAAGAGATCATTTTTTTCATTGTAGTTTTCCCCTCATTCGTTTTTTAGTTTCCCATTACTGCGGGCAGCGCATGGTTTCTTGTGTGACACAACAGATGACGAATATACTAGCATTCCGACAGAAGTCAACACTTTTTCGGGAGCATCGCGGTTTTATTTCTCGGTAAAAGCCATCTGCGCGCGGCTCGGGTGGCGGGCAGCGGCGGGCCCGGCAAACGGGGCCCCTCCTGGCGCCGCACGACGGAGCGGGCGGGGGTGTGTCCCGCGCAGTTTAGTTACGGATACCTCTTGTAAACGACCGGCAAATATATTACCTTTGCTCCATTAAATAAGTTGTCACCGATCCACCAATCACCGCCAAAAAGGGGGCCCTCGTGAGTGAGACGCTCAGCACCGAAGATAAGAAGCTCCTGTTGGAATTGGCACGCGAGGCGATCACCGTTTCCGTGCGCACCGGGAAACTGCCCGTCCGCGAGGTGGACGCGCCGAACCTGCTTGGGCAGCAGGGATGCTTTGTCACCATCAAACAGCAGGGGGTGCTGCGCGGCTGCATCGGCAACTTCGTTTCGGACAAGCCGCTCTTCGCCCTGGTGCGGGAGATGGCGGTATCGGCGGCGATCCACGACCCGCGCTTTTACCCGATGAAGGAGAAGGACCTCGCCGGCTTCGAACTGGAGATCTCGGTGCTCTCCCCGCTCGCCAAGATAGCCACCCCCGAGGAGGTGGAGGTCGGCCGCCACGGACTGTACCTGGAGAAGAATTTTTCCCGCGGGGTACTGCTGCCCCAGGTCGCGGTGGAGCACGGCTGGGACCGGGAGACCTTCCTGGACATGACAGCCCTGAAGGCTGGGCTCAAGCAGGACGACTGGAAGGAAGGCGCGGACCTCTACGTCTTCACCGCCCAGGTCTTCGACGAGGATTGACAACGGTACAAACCGACGTCACAGGCGTTGGAACGCGGATGGCGCGGATGGCACGGATTCACGCGGACAAGGCCGAAAGCACCCTGCTGGGTTGACCCTCCGGGGGATGACGCCGGCTTGAGCGTTTGTTTGTGGTCCGCGAAAACCTGTTCCATCCGCATTACCTGCCTTGATTCGTCGTTCAGACTGCCGGAAATAAAAAAAGGGGGACGCGCCGTTGCGTCCCCCTTTTTTTATCGCTTACCGCTGCGAATTACATCTTCCTGCCGCCTTCGGCAGCCCACTTCTCGAGCATGTCGGTGGTGACGGATTTCGGACGCTCGATCGCGTAGCCCAGACCACGGTCCCAGGTGATGTTGGCCATGCAGCCCAGAGCGCGACCCACGCCGAACAGGACGGTGTAGAAGTCCCACTCTTTGAGGCCGTAGTACCACTGGATGACGCCGGACTGCGCGTCGACGTTGGGCCAGGGGTTCTTGGTCTTGCCGTGTTCGGTCAGGACGCCCGGGGCGGTCTCGAAGATCATGGCGACCAGTTTGAACAACGGATCGTCTTTGAGGCCCGGGGTCTTCAGGCAGAACTCACGCTGTGCCATGTAACGGGGGTCGGTCTTGCGGAGCACGGCGTGGCCGTAACCCGGAACAACCTGACCGGCGTTGAGGGTATCCCAGAGAGCCTTGGTGACGTTCTCTTTGGTCGGCTCGGCGCCGGCCAGTTTCTTCTGGAACTCCATGATCCAGCCGAGCACTTCCTGGTTTGCCAGGCCGTGCAGCGGGCCTGCCAGGCCGTTCAGGCCTGCGGAGTAGGCGTAGTAGGGGTCGGAAAGCGCGGAGTGCACCAGGTGCGTGGTGTGAGCCGAAACGTTGCCGGACTCGTGGTCGGAGTGCAGGATGAAGTACATCCTGGCGACGTCCTTGTACTGCTCGCTCTGGCCGATCATCTGGGCGAAGTTGGCGCCCAGGTCGAGTTTCGGGTCGATCGGGTTCTGCTTGTCGCCGCGATACTTCAGGTTGTAGATGAAGGCCGCGATGACCGGGATGCGGGCCACGATGTCGCTGGCGTCCTCGTAGACGTATTCCCAGGCGTCCATCTTGTTGAACTTGCCGCCGGAGTAGAACGCTGCGAACTTGGAGTCTTTCTGCAGAGCCAGGATGCCGACGGAGAGCATGACCATCGGGTGGCTGTCTCTCGGCAGAGCGCGGATTGCGGTGAAGACGTACTCGGGTACGACCTGACGGGTCTTGAACTCAGCCTCTACCGCGGTCACCTGCTCGGCAGTCGGGACTTCGCCGGTCAGCAGGAAATACCAGAAGGATTCGACGGTCGGGTACTCGGAACCCGCTGCCTTGGGGAGCGCTTCGAAGGTCTCGGGGATGGTTTTGCCCCTGAAGCGGATCCCTTCCTGGGGGTCGAGGTACGAGATGTCGGTGACCAGACTCCTGATGTCGCGGGCGCCGCCGATGCACTGGCCGATGTCCACCTTGTCGATGATCACGGAGGAGAACTCCTTGGTCAACCGGGTGATGCGGGGGCGGTGAGCTTGAATCTTCTCAAACAACTTGTCTCTTAATTGCGTCATGTGTCAGGTCTCCTTTTTCTGGTTGGGGTTGAGTACACACTGAAGAATTAACGATCTTGACTTTCCACCCTCTTTGGCACCGTGCCGGAGCGAGTCCCGAGTTTGCCCGGCTGCGTTTAGAAAGTATACTGTATACACAGATTTTTCAAATGTATACCATTGCCGTGCCGCAATTTCAATATAAAAAAACGCGTTTGGGATTTTTGTTTACATTTTCTTATTTTTTAAAGGATTACCAGTTCTTGGCTTGAGTGGGTGAGGCTTTTTAATCCTGTTTCGGTGAGGTAAAAAGTGTTCTCGATGCCGACCGCCCCTTCGCCGGGAAAAACGAGTTTCGGCTCGAAGGCGAAGGCCATCCCCGGGGCCAGGCGCTCCTCGTGGAAGCCCCGGGCGATGAAGGGGTACTCGTCGATTTCGATGCCGACGCCGTGCCCGATGAAGGGGACCTGGGAGCCGGAGCGCCCCATGAAGCTCTCCCCGTACCCCAGCTCCCGGGCGAGCGCCAGGCAGGCGTCGTAGAGGCTCCCCCAGGTGGGGCGCTCCTCGGCCAGCCGCACCATGAGCTCCTGAACCCGCAGCATGTCGTCGTAGCCGCGCCGCAGCCGGTCCGGCAGGGAGCCGATGGCGAACATCCTGGCCTGGTCCACGACGTAGCCGTCGACGCAGCTGGCGAAGTCGACCATGATCGGCTCGCCCCGAGCGATCCGGTTCAGGCTCGCCCCCTGCCCGAAGGCGGGGGTGAGCCCCATGCCCCCCAGCGGCGTGTTGCAAAAGGCGGGCGCGGCGGCATCGGGGCCGCAGAGGATCTGGTTGTAGGCCAGCTCGCCGTTGAACGCGCGCATGCGCAGGTAGCCGTGGTGCCCTTCCAGTCGCGCCAGGTGTTCCAGCTCGCAGGCGAGCTCCAGTTCGGTCACCCCTTCCCGGATGAACTCGGCGGCCCGGCGGTACACCTTGTCCGCCTGGAGCGCCGCGTCCTGCAGGATGTGGATCTCGTAGTGGCTCTTCACCATGCGGACCCTGCGGATCAGCGGGGTGGCGTCGAAGAACCGGGCGTTGGGGTAGAGCGTCTGGTATTTGTGGAACAGGTTGACCGGCAGCAGGTCGAGTTCCAGGCCGATGCGCGCCGGGGCCGGGTGCCCCTGGCCGGCGACGACCCCGGGGAGCTCGCTTGGAGATGAGCAGGGGAGCACCTGGGAGAGCGCGCTCTCCATGCGCGCCCGCAGGAAGTCGCGGCGCACCAGGTAGATCGGGTCCCCGGAGGCGGGGACGTAGAGGTTGCCGGTCTGGATGGTCCCGGTGAAGTAGAAGAGGTCGGCGTTTTGCAGCATGATGACCGCGTCGAGTCCGGCGCCGGCCATCTCGGCCTGCAGCCTCCTGAAGCGGTATTCCAGCTCGTTCTTCGGTGTCAGTCGCATCGCTTTCCCCCTGCGCCCCTTCCTCATGAATTGCTTCCGGAAGGGCGCAGGAAAGATAGCGCACTATGCAGCCGGCGTCAACCGGCTGTATACGTTGGGAGGGGGGCGCGCTCGGCACGCGGCACGCGACTGGACGCTGGCATATCCTCCCTGCGCAGTAGGGGGGGAAGGCCCGCGCAAGCGAGACAGGGGGGTCCTCCCGCCCCGCGAGAGCACCCCCCTGCTTCACTGCGTTCGGCTTCCCCCCCTATTTCACAGGGGGGACTTCACCCGTCAGGCCCCCTCCCCCTCCAGCTGGAGCTCGCGGATCGCCATCTCGCGCAGCTTGAACTTCTGGATCTTGCCGGAGGCGGTCATCGGGTAGGAGTCGACGAAGCGCACGTACTTGGGGATCTTGTAGTTGGCGATCTTGCCGCGGCAGAACTCCTTCACCTCCTCCTCGCTCAGCTCGGCCCCCTTCTTCACCACGACCGCCGCCATCACCTGCTCGCCGTACTTGCGGTCCGGGACCCCGTAGACCTGGATGTCGGAGATCTTCGGGTGGGTGTAGAGGAACTCCTCGATCTCGCGCGGATAGATGTTCTCGCCCCCCCGGATGATCATGTTCTTGATGCGCCCGGTGATCTTGCAGTAGCCGTGCTCGTCCATGACGGCGAGATCGCCCGTGTGCAGCCACCCTTCCCCGTCGATCGCCTTGCCGGTCTCCTCGGGCATCTTGTAGTACCCCTTCATGACCAGGTAGCCGCGGGTGCAGAGCTCCCCCTGCTTGCCGGGGGGGAGCTCGGCGCCGGTCTCGATGTCGACGATCTTCAGCTCCACGTTGGGGAGCACCCGCCCCACGGTGGCGACCTTCAGCTCCAGGGGGTCGTCGGTGCGGGTTTGCGTTATCACCGGCGAGCTCTCGGTCTGCCCGTAGGCGATGGTGATCTCGCCAGCGTGCATGTCGCGGATCACCCGGCGCATCACCTCGATGGGGCAGTTGGAGCCCGCCATGATCCCGGTGCGCAGGCTGGTCAGGTCGAAGCGGGCGAACTCCGGGTGCTCCAGCTCGGCGATGAACATGGTCGGCACGCCGTGCACCGCGGTGCAGCGCTCCGTCTCGATCGCCTGCAGCACCTTCAGGGGATCGAAGATCTCCACCGGGACCATGGTGGTGCCGTGGGTGACGCAGGCCATGACCCCGAGCACGCAGCCGAAGCAGTGGAAGAAGGGGACCGGGATGCAGAGCCGGTCCTGCTCCGTGAAGCGCATGCACTCGCCGATGTTGAAGCCGTTGTTGACGACGTTGTGGTGGGTGAGCATGACCCCCTTGGGAAAGCCGGTCGTGCCGGAGGTGTACTGCATGTTGATCACCTCGTGCTGCGAGAGGGTCGCCTCGACCTCCTGCAGCCGGGCGTCGGGCACCCCCGCTCCCAGCTCGACGATCCGGTCGAAGTTGAACATGCCGTCGGGCGCCCCCTCCCCGAGGAAGACCACGTTCTTGAGAAACGGGAGCGCGGCGCTCTGGAGCCCGCCGGGGGCGCTCCCGGCGAGTTCCGGGACCACCTCGGACAGGGTGCGGACGTAGTCGGTGTCCTTGAACCCCTGCACCAGGAACAGGGTGCTGGAGTCCGACTGTTTCAGGATGTACTCCAGCTCAGCCGACTTGTAGCTCGTGTTCACCGTCACCAAGACGGCGCCGATCTTCGCGGTGGCGAACTGTAGCACCACCCATTCCGGCACGTTGTAGGCCCAGATCGAGAGGTGGTCCCCCTTCTTTATCCCCAGGGCGAGGAGCCCCTTGGCCACCTGCCGGCAGCGCTCGTTGAACTGGCGGTAGGTGTAGCGCAGCCCGCGCTCCACATAGATCAGCGCCTCGTTATCGGGAAACCTCGCGGCAGTATCGTCCAGCAGCGCTCCGACAGTAAAATCGATCTGTTGCGACATGGGTCACCCTCCCTGTTTCATGGCATCAAACTTTTCGTCAACCAAAATCAACCTGTTGATATAAAAGGAGTTTACCACTTATCACAGCGCCCCCGGCATGTCAAGATTTTAGCCAGCCCAGCACAATTCTTAGGCACCCGGCCCGATTGCCGGCTCCGCCCGGCCGGCGCTAGCGCCCGAATATCGGGGTCCTGCAGGGGCGCCGCCGCGGCTGCCCGGGTTCGGCATAGCCACCCCGGCGCCCGGACCGGTTTCGCCCTCGACCTGGATGGCGACCTCCCCCGCCCGCCTCCCGGAATCCGCCCCGAGCCCGCGCTGCCACGCTCCCGCTCCCCCGCGTGCAACTCGATACTTGTCAAGAGGGTTCACTTACTCTATATAATGAACCTGTCGAACCGGTTTACCCGGGCGTGCCGCTGCGCCGGGGTGGCAGGGAGCATTTTTAACATAAAAAGGCTTGACGGACCCCTTGGGTGCGCCGGGGCTGCGCAGACCTTTTTTAACATAAAAAACCTTGACAGGAATTCGGCAATGTAATCCACGAGTTCAGTCATTCAGCCGGAATCATTACGTTTTATCGCTCCAGGAGCCCTGCCTATTTTTTGGGCGATCTGCTGATCCACCCAATTTGAAAGCGCTTTTAGCGGGGATTCACACCTTATCCACAACGCTATCCACAGCGCGTGTGGACCCGCCGGACACCGGCAGCCATCAGTCATGATTTCAGCAAGTTAACGCTGGATGATATCCAAGCAGAAGGACGGTCGGCGGCCTGTGCCGGCCGCCAAGGGGTGCCGCGACATGCAGACAGTACTGATCATAGAGGACGAGAAAGACCTGGCGGAGCTGGTCTCCTTCCACCTGGAGCGGGAGGGGTTCAAGTGCGTGCTCGCCGCCGACGGCGTCTCCGGCCTGAACGAGGCAAAAAGCCTGAAGCCCGACCTGGTCCTGCTCGACCTGATGCTCCCCGGCATGATGGGGACGGAGGTCTGCAGGCTCCTGAAAGCCTCCGAGCAGACCGCGGGAATCCCCGTCATCATGCTGACCGCCAAGGGGGAGGAGATCGACCGGGTGGTCGGCTTCGAGATGGGCGCCGACGATTACGTGGTGAAGCCGTTTTCCAACCGGGAGCTGATGCTGCGGGTGCGCGCGGTGCTGAGGAGAAACGTCGAGCCCCCCTCCAAGGGGGCCACCATCAGCATCGGGGAGCTGGTCATCGACACCGGGCGGCACCTGGTGAGCGTCTCGGGCGCCGAGGTCGTGCTCACCTCGACCGAATACAAGCTCCTGATGAGCCTGGCCGAAAGGCTCGGCCGCGTGCAGAGCAGGGAAATCCTGCTGCAAAACGTCTGGGGCTACAACTACTTCGGCGACACCCGCACCGTCGACACCCACCTGACCCGCCTGCGCACCAAGCTCGGGGCGGCCGGCGAGATGATCAAGACGGTGCGCGGTTTCGGCTACAAGATGGAGCTGGCATGAAAGCGACCTTCCGGACCAAACTGATGGGATCCTACCTGCTCTTGGTGCTGCTGCTGGGCGCCGGGCTCTACGGCTACCTCTCCCTCACCATGGAGGAGAACCTGGTTTCCGGCATCCGGGAACACCTGCGGGACGAGGCGCGCGTCGCGGCCCTGATGGCCGCCAAGGAGATCGGCGACCCGCGCCGCGACGCCCCGGCCCTGACCCGGGCGGTGGCGCAGGCGATCAGGGCGCGGGTCACCGTCATCACCCGGGACGGGGTGGTGACCGGCGATTCCGAGGTGAGCGGGCCCGAGCTGCAGCAGCTGGAAAACCACGCGGCCCGCCCCGAGGTGCAGCAGGCGCTGCAAAAGGGGCTCGGCAGCTCGATCCGCTACTCCGCCACCCTGCACACCGACATGATGTACCTGGCGGTCCCTTTCGGAGCCAACGGCGTCATCAGGCTCGCGCTGCCGCTCTCCGAGGTGGACAAGACCAAGCTGGGACTGCAGCAGAGCCTGGCGGCGGCCTTTGCCGTCGTGGTGCTGCTGTCGCTTTTCTTGAGCTACCTGCTCTCCCACGTCACCTCCCGCACCCTGCGCGAGATGACCGCGACGGCGGGGCGCATCGGCCGGGGGGAGCTGGGGACGCGCGTCACGGTCCGGAGCGCCGACGAGCTGGGAGAGCTCGCCAGCGTCATGAACGACATGGCCGGGTGCATCGAGGGGCAGATGGAGCGGATCTCCTCCGAGAAGAGCCGCCTGGACGCGATCCTCGAGGGGATGGGCGAAGGGGTCATGGTGACCGACGCCGACGCCGTCGTCACCCTGGTGAACCCCGCCTTCTGCACCCTGTTCGGGACCGACGCGGGGGTGCAGGGGAGCAGGCTTTTGGAGATCAGCCGGCATCCGGATCTCTACGAAGCCTGCCGCGCGGTGCTCTCCGAGCGGCAGGAGCGGCACCAGGAGATCACGCTGCCCCAGGGTACCAGCACCCGGGTCCACTGGGTGCCGCTGCTGGAGCAGGGCGCGCTGCGCGGAGCGGTCGCCGTGTTTCACGACATCAGTGCGCTCAAGAGGGTGGAGAAGATCCGCCGCGACTTCGTGGCCAACGTCTCCCACGAGCTGAGGACGCCGGTGACCGTCATCAAGGGGTACGCGGAGACCCTGCTCACCGGCGTGCTGGCCGACGACCCGCAGCGCAGCAACCATTTCCTCGGCATCATCGACAGCCACGCGCAGAGGCTCTCCTGCCTGATCGGGGACCTTTTGGCCCTCTCCGAGCTGGAAAGCGGCGAGATCGTCATGCACCCCGAGAACCTGGCGCTGGAAGGCGCCGTGCGGCAGACGCTGCAGCTGCTGGAGCTCAAGTCCGAGGAGAAGGGAGTGAGCATGGAGAGCCTCGGCCTGCAGGAGTTGCCCGAGGTCCGGGCGGACCGTGGCAGGCTGGACCAGGTGCTGATGAACCTGTTGGACAACGCCGTAAAGTACAGCAAGAAGGGGGGAACGGTGACCGTCCGCGCCGCGCAGGAGGGAGATCTGGTGCGGGTCTTCGTGCGGGACACCGGCATCGGCATCCCCCAGAAGGACCTGGCGCGCCTGTTCGAGCGCTTCTACCGGGTAGACGAGGCGAGGAGCCGCGAACGGGGAGGCACCGGCCTGGGGCTCTCCATCGTGAAGCACATCGTGCAGGCCCACGGCGGGAGCGTGGCGGTGCAGAGCACCCTCGGCCAGGGGGCCGAATTCTCCTTCACGCTGCCAAAGGCGAGCCGGTAGGGAAGGCTCTCCCAGGCGGCTCAAAGCGCCCTCCCCCGCCGGCGCCCGGACCGCGGCGGGTCGGCTGCGCCAAAGCGGCCCTGGCCGGAACAGCCGGGCACGACCCCTGCTGACCTCCCCTCACACCATGAGCGCTGGCGCCGGATCTTGCCGGGAAGAGCCGTAGGGGGCTCCTCCGGGACGCCAACTCACGGCAAGAAAGCCGCTCGTTCCGGCAGGCACTCCCAGGCCCCGGCATGCGCTGGTAGACAGAGACGCGGCACGCCCCTCCTTGCATTAAACTTTTCAAACCATTATACTTGATTCATGCCGGGTAAACGCCCGGTTTGCCGTGAAAACGGGAGAGAAGGCGGGTTGTCCTCGACTGCATATCTCGGGAGAAATGACATGTCAAAGGAACTAGCAAAAGGTGCGGGCCGCGCCGACAGTCCGGAGGAAGTCCATATCCTGTTCGAGACCTATGTCAACGAGGGTCGGCTTGATGATCTGGCCGCGCTCTATGAGGAGGAGGCGGTCCTTATAGAGCACGACTCGTTTGTCATCGGGGCTGACGCCATCATGTCATACCTGGCCGGGCTGATATCCAGCAAGCCGCGCATTTCCATCCGCTACCTGAACACGGTGACGGCGGGCGACGTCGCCGCAGTGGTCTCCCAGTGGAAGCTTTCCGCCGAAAGGCCCGACGGCTCCAGGATGGAGGATGGCGGCCGCTCCTATGACGTGGTGCGACGTCAAACTGACGGGTCCTGGAAGGTCGTCATCGACAGCCCCTGGGCCAAGGTTCCGGAAGATTCACCTGACGCCTGAGAACCGTTTCCGCCCTACCCCGACAGACTCGTAGCCTGATGCGTTTCCAGGCTGCCACCTATAAAAGTCACGCTATCCCCCTTAAATTCCCCCCATAGTGCAATTTGTCACCTTCATATTGAAAGTACCAGCTTTCTCCTCTTCAACCGAAGCGTTCAATTTGGTCGCCAAAAACCGTTTTCAAACGAAACGACGGGAGGCGATACTGTCTGCGCCACCATCCACCGGAGAAACAACGAAGCCGTCTTCTACCTCACTGGCCTCAACGCTCCAACGGTCGCCGCCTGAACCGGAAAGTTCGTGCCGCATGCCACCCCGAATCCAGGGAGCCCAGGAAGATGAACGGACGAGAGGATGATGACATGGTGCGTCAGATTGTCTTCCCGCCCCCCTCGCGACTCCGTGCGCGGTTTTCCATGACCTCATTGCGCAGAAGTGTTGACAATCTGAAAAGCCGGCTTTAATATCTAACGCCTAATACTCACAAGGCATTGGGATCAGGCTGCAAGCGACTCGCATTTGACTGTATTCGGGCTTGTTCCTGCTCTTGAGCAGGAACACCCTTTCAGCTTGACAGAACACCTGACAGAACTGGTTTCAGTTCAGGAGCTGACTGGCGTGATCACCTACTGCACGAACATCCATCCAGGTGAAAGCTGGGATGAGACCTTCAGCAACCTGCTACGCCACCTCCCCGCGGTCAAGGCGGCCGTTTCTCCCGGGGCGCCCTTTCCCGTCGGCCTGCGCCTCTCCGCCCGCGCGGCGCAGGAGTGCGACGCCCGCGCCGCCTCCGAATTCGCCCGCTGGCTGGAGCAAAACGGCCTGTTCGTGCCGACTATCAACGCTTTCCCCTTCGGTTCCTTCCACGCCGCCCAGGTAAAGGAGCGCGTCTACCTGCCGGACTGGCGCGACGCCGGACGCGCCGACTACACCCTGCGACTCGCGGCTCTGCTGGACGGCTGGCTGCCGCAGGGGTGCCTCGGGTCGCTTTCCACGGTTCCGGTCGCCTTCCGCAACGGATTCAGCGGGGAGGAGTTCCCCGCGGTCCGCGGCAACCTGCTCCGCGTCCTGGAAGGGCTGGACCGTTTGCACCAGAAAAGCGGCAAGAGTATCCTGCTCGCCCTGGAACCGGAACCCGGCTGCCTGCTGGAAACGGTCGCCGACGTGGTGCAGTTTTTCCAGCGCATGGATTTCCCCGAGGGACTGCGCCGGAGGCTCGGCGTCTGCCTGGACTGCTGCCACCATGCCGTGGAGTTCGAGGAACCGGCCCAGGCGCTGGCAGCCCTGGCGCAGGCGGGGATTCCCATCGCCAAGGTCCAGGTCTCATCGGCGCCGCGCCTGGAGGCGCCCGGGCCGGAACTGCTCGCCCTCTTCGACGAGCCCTGCTACCTGCACCAGGTCGTGATCCGCGGCCCAGCAGGCGATCTGTCGCGCTACCCCGACCTGCCAGAAGCGCTGCAGGCCCATCCGGCCCAGCCCGGCGAGGAGTGGCGCGTCCATTTCCACATCCCGGTCTTCATCGGCCAGACGGAGCGTTTCGGCACGACCCGGGGCTTCATCGAGGAGATACTGCCGCTTTTGGACGCCGGCACCCTGCTCGAGGTGGAGACCTACAGCTTCGACGTGCTCCCGAAGGAGCTCCGCAAGGAGAGCGTGGACGCATCCATAATCCGGGAAATCCAGTGGCTCCAGGAGGTGAGGCGCGATGCAGCGCACCGTCGTCCTTAACGTCGTGGGACTCACCCGGAGCCTCCTGGGCGGGCCGCACACCCCGAACCTGAACCGGTTCCTGCCGGCGTGCGTCCCGGTGCGGGCCGTCACCCCGGCGCTCACCTGCTCGGCGCAGGCAAGCTACCTGACCGGGGAGCTCCCCTCCGGCCACGGCATCGTGGGCAACGGCTGGTACTGCCGGGAACTCTCGGAAGTCCTCTTCTGGCGCCAGTCCAACGGGCTGGTCCAGGGGGAGAAGATCTGGCACCAGGCCCGGCGCCGCGACCCCGCCTTCACCTGCGCCAACACGTTTTGGTGGTACGCCATGGCGACCGACGCCGACTTCACCATCACGCCGCGCCCGCTCTACCTGGCCGACGGCCGCAAGCTGCCGGACTGCTACTCCAACCCGCCCGGGCTGCGCGAGGCGTACAACAGGCGCTTCGGCCAGTTCCCCCTGTTCCAGTTCTGGGGACCGGCCACCTCCATCGCATCCAGCGGCTGGATCGGCGACGCCGCCATGGCGCTGGAGACCGAGCACCGCCCGACCCTGCAGCTCGTGTACCTGCCCCACCTCGACTACGTGCTGCAAAAGGTCGGTCCCCAGGGGGAGGTCGCCCGGGACCTGGGGGAGATCGACCGCTTGTGCGGAAAGCTCTGCGATTTCTTCCTGGAACGGGACTGCCGCGTGGTCGTGCTGTCGGAATACGGCATCACGCCGGTGCGGCGCCCGATCCACCCCAACCGCCTGATCAGGGAGGCGGGCCTGCTTTCCCTGAAGCTCGACCTGGGCCGCGAATACCTGGACCCCTGCGCGAGCCGCGCCTTTGCGGTCGCGGACCACCAGGTGGCGCACGTCTATGTCAGGGAGCGCCGGGACCTGGCTGCGGTGAGGGCGCTCTTCGAGGGTGTCCCGGGGGTGGAGCGGGTGCTCGACGCGCACGGCAAGAAGGAGCTGGGACTGGACCACGAGCGCTCGGGGGAGCTGGTGCTGCTCGCCGCCGCGGACAGCTGGTTCACCTACTACTGGTGGCAGGACGACGCCCGCGCGCCCGACTACGCCCGCACCGTCAACATCCACGCGAAGCCCGGCTACGACCCCTGCGAGCTGTTCGTCGACCCCGCCCTCTCCTTCCCGAAGCTGAAGATCGGCTGGACCCTGGCCCGCAAGCTGCTCGGGTTTCGCTACCTCATGGACCTGATACCGCTGGACCCCTTTCTGGTGCGCGGCTCGCACGGCAGGGTGACCGATGACGACGCCGACGGGCCGCTCTTCATGACCTCGGAGCCCAAGCTGCTCCCTGCCGGCTCCCTCGCGGCCCGGCAGGTCTGCGGCCTGCTCCTGGACCATGTCTTTGAGCAGTAAAGGGAGAGCCATGACCCCCTTGCGCACCTACCTGACCCTGCTTCGGGTAAGCAACCTGCCGACCGTCTGGAGCAACGTGCTGGCCGCCGTGCTGCTCTCGGGCGCCCCTTTCTCCTGGGCGCCGTTTCTGACGCTGCTCGTCGCCCTCTCCCTGCTCTATTCCGGCGGCATGGCCCTCAACGACCTGTGCGACGCGGCCGTCGACCGGGTGCAGAGGCCGGACCGCCCGATACCGGCCGGCAGGATCGGGCTTGGGAAAGTGCAGCTGCTGACCGCGCTGCTCTTCGTCTGCGCCCTCGCGCTCCTGGGCACCCTGCCTCACGGAGCGGGGGGGGCCGGAGCCGGAGTCCTGCTGACCCTGGTCATCGTGGCGTACGACCTGTACCACAAGGGAAACCCCTGGAGCGTTTTGCTGATGGCCGGCTGCCGGTTCATGGTGTTCCTGGTCGCGGGCTTCGGGGTGGCGGGAAGGCTTGCCTGCGCTGTCGTGACCCTGGGGCTGATCCAGTTCGGCTACATAACCCTGGTGAGCCTGGTCGCCCGCTATGAGAACCGCAGGGCGGGAGGATTCCCCTTCCCCCTGATTCCGCTCCTGCTGGCGGGCATCTGCCTGGTCGACGGGGGCTTTCTCTCGGGAGCGCTGCGGGCCCCGGTCTGGATGGCTGCAGGCGTGGGCGGGATGTTACTCACCATCGCGGGGCAGAAATACGTGCGGGGGGACTGATTAAGGTCGCAACAAGGTTCAGGTGCCACCACGCCCACCCACCCGCGCCCCACCCATGCCGAGTCAGCATAAATTCCTACATCGAAAGAACCAGGTAGAAGCCGGATACCGTACTCTGTAACGAACTGATGACATTTAACTTTTGGGCAGCGCACACAACTGGCAAAGAAATGAGAATTTTAAAATAAATTACATAAAATATAAAAAACCTGGCCTGTCGATCAGATAAAATATATTTCGATGATTGACAGGTGCGGATTCCTGAGTATAACATTAGTCCAACTGCTGTTTTAGTGTTTATCATGTGTTTTTATATCTGGCATAACCACCCACTACGACTGAACTGTGCGTCACCTCCCCTGTCAACGCCCAACACAACTGCTAACGAGCCGGCCAGCCTGACCGGCGCCCCGGCACTCCAACTGTCACGGCGGCACTTTCTCCAACGGCACGAGCCTGCCGAACGGGTCGGGTGCCGGCACCCCCTCACATGAACCGCCTATCGAGCCTGCATCCTCTCCCCATAACAGGAGCGCATGAATGAAAAGGACCCCCTACCGCCTCTTTTCCGCCCTTGTCCTGCTGGCCCTCCCCGCCGCGGCCTGGGCAGCCGAAGGTTCAGTCGACTCGACCACGGTCGTGAGGATCGAACAGCGCGACACCGGCCTGCAGAAGGAGAGCATCGTGCCGGCCACCCAGTTTCTCGGCCTGGACGCCGACAAGCTGGCCGACGGCAACCTCTCCCTGCACTTCTACGGCTGGGGCCGGCTCGACCTGGCCGACAGGAGCTACAACGGCCAGGGCTCCGACGGGCGCCTGAGCTACGCCTTCCTGCAGTACCGCCTCAGGCAGGCCAATGCCGACCTGCGCGCCGGTCGCCTGTTCGTCCGCGACGGCATCAGCAACGAGCAGGTGGACGGCATCAGCGTCCGCAGCGACCTCCCCCTGGGCTTCGGGATTTCGGCCTTCGGCGGTGCGACCGTGCACACGGCGCACCTCTTCGGCGAGAACAGCGACGGCAAGGGTGACAGCATCTTCGGCGGACGGGTCAGCTACCGCTACCGCGGGGCGCTGGAACTGGGACTGTCGGGAGTCTACGAGGGGAAGGCCCCCACCCTGCTGCAGCACGCCAACGGCGACCACCGCCTGGTGGGTGGCGACCTCTGGTTCAGCCCGCACAGGTCGATCGAGATCATCGGACACAGCAGCTACAACACGGAGACCAGCAAGGTCGCCGAGCACAGCTACCTGCTCAACCTGAAGCCGGTCCAGCGCCTGGTGCTGAGCGGCGAGTTCAACCAGCAAAACGACCGCAGCTTCCAGTACGCCTGGACCATGTTCTCCGGCGCCGCCCTCAACCCGAACGACCAGTCGCGCTCCCTCGGCGGGAGCGCCTCCTACCAGCTCAGCAAGGCTGTCGACCTGTCCGCCGACTACAAGCACTACCAGCGGGCCCTGGGCGACGCGGACCGCTACGGGGCCAACGCCAAGTTCTCCCTGCTGGACAACATGGCGCGCGCCGGAATCGGCTACCACTACCTGCGGGCCGGCTCGGGATTCGCCATCACCCCCAACCCCACCGGCTCCTATCACGAACTGCGCGGCTACGCCATGCACGACACCAAGGGCTTCTTCGTCGCGCTCGACCTGCTGGACTACCTCTTCACGGACAAGGTCTTTAACGAGAAGAGCGCCTGGGAGGCCGTCGGCTCCCTCGGCTACCACCTGACACCGACGCTCGCCCTTTCCGGGGACCTAAGCTACGGCAGGAACCCGGAGTTCGTCCGGGAAACCAGGGGGCTGATCCGCCTGACCTACAACATGACACTGCCCGGCGCAGGAGGGAAACAATGAACCATCTCAAGGCAATCACACCGGTTCTGGCACTGACCGCACTGTTACTGACCCTGGCCGCCTGTGCCAGCATGAAAGCCCTCCCGGTGCTGCCAGACTCCCACCCCGAAGCCCTCTCCGTGGGACAGCAGGTGGACTGCTCCGAGTGCCACGAGGACCAGGCCAAGGGGACCATGAAGGCCATCACCGCCTTCAGCCACACCCGCTCCTTCGTCAAGAACCACCGGTTCTACGCCGCCAGCGACGACCGGCTCTGCGCGACCTGCCACAAGGCCTCCTTCTGCGCCGACTGCCATACGAACCAGGTGGAGCTGAAGCCCTCCCTCACGTACGGCAACCGCCCGGACCGGGAGATGCCGCACCGCGGCAACTTCCTGACCCTGCACAAGATAGAGGGGAAACTCGACCCGGCGAGCTGCTACCGCTGCCACGGACGCGCCAACAACGAGCGCTGCGTCGCCTGCCACCACTAAGGAGCCTTCCAGGTATGAGACAGATATATCCAAGCCTCGCCCTTTTGCTGCTCCTGGCCCTCTCCGCCTGCTCCAAAGCCACCCAGGAGGGGTCGCTCATCGATGTCAACGGGCACCACGCCGCGGGGTGGGCCGGCGTTACCGGCGGCAACCACCCGGCCGCCTATCTGGCCCAGCCGGGGCTGTGCAGCGAGTGCCACGGCGCCGACCTGACCGGCGGGGTGGCCAAGGTGAGCTGCTTCTCCGCCGGTTTCTCCGGATTGAGCTGTCATGCCATCGGCCCGATCGGACACCCCGCCGGCTTCGCCGACCCGGCGCTGCACGGGGTCCGGGTCAAGTCGGCCGCGGCGGGCGCCAACGGGATGGCCTTTTGCAAGGGGTGCCACGGCCCCGGGTTCCGCGGGGCGGGGGCTGCCAAGGACTGCATCGGCTGCCACGAGCTCAATAACCCCGGCCCCAACGCCGTCACCGGCGTTCTCACCAACGCCCCGCACTCGCCCGCCCCCTGGCGCGGCGGGGTGCGCACCCACACCAACACCGATCCGAGCAACGCCCTGGCCTGCGCCCAGTGCCACAGCGCCGGCGCCAACCTGAACCCGGCGCTAAGGCTCGCCAGCTACCAGACCGGCGCCCCCGGCTGCTTCAACCAGACCCTGTGCCACGGCCAGGTCGGCCACTCGGACAGTTCGACCTTCCCGAGCCCGACGCTTCCCTGGGCCAGCCCGGTGAACCACGGGGCGCGGGCGCGCTACCAGCCCAACCAGAACGACGGCCTGAGCTTCTGCCAGAGCTGCCACGGCTCCGACTTTTCCGGCGGCACCGCCCAGGTCGGCTGCCTGAACAGCTGCCACGGCGTGCCGGCGCCCCACCCGTCCAAGGGGGACTGGCGCCCCGCCTCGGGAAGCTTCAGCCACGTCAACGCCGACCAGGTCGACCCCGCCCTGCAGGACGTCGGCACCAGCAACGCCCCGGTCTGCGCCGCCTGCCACAACGCCGGCGCCGGCAACCTGAGTTCACCGTTCAAGGAGCGCTTCGCCGCCTCGCCCGCGGGATCCTTCAAGCCCCCTGCGGCGGGTCAGCAGCCGGGCTGCTTCAGCGCCACCATGTGCCACGGCGACATGAAAAACGACTGCAGCGTCTGCCACGGCTACGGAACCGCCAGCAGCACGGTCCCCTTCCAGTCCCTGTCGGGGGCTACCCTGGCGACCAACGCCAAGGTCGGGGCCCACCTGCGGCACCTGAGCGCCTCCGGGCAGCTGCTCCCCTTCGCGAGCGCCATTTCCGTCAACATCGGCTGCATCCAGTGCCATCCGGTGCCCGGCTCCCCCGCCCCGTCCGTCACGCACCGAAACGGCAGCACCACGTTCGCCTTCGGGACCCTGGCGACCGCGGGGGGCACCCTGACTCCGGTGGTCTCGAACGACCCCTCCGGGTCGGTCAGCTGCGCGAATACCTACTGCCACGGCGCCACCATACCGGGGGGGAGCAACACCACCCCGCGCTGGAACGACACGGGCTACCTGAGCGCCTCGGGGTGCGGCACCTGCCACGGCTTCCCCCCCGCCATCAGCGCGCACGCCGGCTTCAACGCGGCGACGCGCTGCGACGGCTGCCACCCCCACGTGAACGCGACCAACAACGGCTTCATCGACCCGAGCAAGCACATCAACGGCGTCATCGACGTCACCGGCGGGGCGGCCCCGCACACCTTCCCGAACCCTGGTTCCCTGCACAAGGCGGCGCTGCTCGCAAGCTGCACCGGCTGCCACCTGCTGAGCGCGGCGAGCAATCCCTACCCGGTCGCGGCCGGCACACCGCCCAACTGCAGGGCGTGCCACCTGAACGCGAACCCGAGCAGCGACCCGAGCTGTTCCGACTGCCACGGCGACGCCGCCACCGGCAGGCCGAACGGCACCGCGTTTCCCAACAAGGCGGGGAGGCACACGAACCCGGGCGCCCACGCCCAGGTCTGCTCCACCTGCCACGCCGGGGGCGGCACGGGGGTCGCGACCCACGGCAACAGCGGCGGGACCCTCAGAAGCGCCGCCGATGTCGTGCTGAACGCGAACGCCGCCGGGATAACCATCGTGCGCAACCCGGCAACCGGAGCCGTCAACTGTTCGGGGACCTGCCACACCGGCAACGAGAACCACGGAGCCCCTCCCGGCAGGACCTGGTAAGGTCTGACCGGCCGCCTGCCTGCCGCGCCGGAGCCAGGCGGCGCAGGGGTCGCGACGATTGCTGCACAAGGAAAAGGGGGGCGCGATTCGCGTCCCCCTTTTCCTTGCACCGGCGGCAGCGAGTGGTACCGGAACCGCAAGGTGCCGCGCACCGTCAACGACCCTCCCCCAAGCCAGGCCTTCATGGGCAGCGCCCCGTCCGGCGCCAGCCACCACCCGGCCAGCTTCGTCACTCAAAGCCCATTGAGCCCCAGTAAAGTGGCACCTTGCGTCACAGACAAAAGACGCTTGCCGCATACAAAATGTCTTTCTGGATTCCAGTTTTTTTGGTACAGTATAATTACGACGCTCTCACAACTCGACAGACTGTTCACTCGTCACCCATCGCTACGCGACGCCCTGAGATAACAACTAGGATAAGTTAAGCAGCACGTGTACTCCTGTGACTTGGCCACGGTGCAAATCGATGGGAAGATTCGTGCCTGGCAGGACTGAGTGAGGAGGGCGAAATGGGCAGACTACGCATATTTTCTGCTACGCTGGGACTCTCCCCGCCGTGGAAGATCACGTCGGTCGGCTTTGCCGAGGGGTCGAACCGCATGGACATCAGCGTCGAGCTGATGCAGGGAAACACCCTGATCTGCCCGATCTGCGGAGCGCAGGGGGTCCCGGTCTCCGGCGCGCCGGAGACCGAGATCTGGTACCACGACGATTTCCTCGCCTACGCGACCTATCTGCACGCCCGGGTGCCGTCACTTGTCTGCGGCTGCGGCGCCTTTCCCCTGCAGCGCCCCTGGTGCAGGGCGGGGTCCAGGTTTTCCCGGGTGCCCTGAAGCCGCTCCCCCTAGAGAGACTCCTCGAAGTAGTCCAGATCCTTGTGAAAGGTCTCCTCAAGCCGGTACAGGGAGACGAACGCGACCAGCATGCAGAGGGAGCCTATGGCCAGGGCTCCCCCTTCCAGGCCGAACTCCCCGCGCGCCCACTGAAACGACAGGGTGATCGGGACCACCATGCCCCGGACGAAGTTGGGGACGGTGGTGGCGACGGTGGCCCTCAGGTTGGTGCCGAACTGCTCGGCGGCGACCGTCACGAAGATCGCCCAGTAGCCGGAACCGAAGCCGAGAAAGCAGCAGATGCCGTAGAACACGGCGGGCGACACGCCGCTCGCCTGGAAGTACCAGAGCACTCCCAGGGCGGTCAGGGCGAGGAAGATCAGGATGACCTTTTTCCTGCTGCGCAGCAGCTGGCTCAGCACGCCGGAGGCGCAGTCGCCGAAGACCAGACCCAGGTAGCAGTACATCACCGCGTTGCCCGCCGAAACCGGGCCGGTCACCCGGAGCGCCCTGGCGAACTCGGGCGAGAAGGTGATGAGGACGCCGACCACGAACCAGGTGGGAACGCCGATCAGGATGGAGTCCAGGTAGCGCGCGAAACGGGTGCGGTCCGTGAAAAGTGCGAGAAAGTTCCCCTGGGAGACCTCCCTTTGCTCCATGGACCGGAACATGCCGGACTCCGCCACGCTCAGGCGCAAAAGGAGCAGCAAAAGACCGAGCACCCCTCCGATCAGAAAGGCGGTGCGCCAGTCGAAGTTGGCCGCGACGACGTTGGCGAGGATCGCGCCGGAGACCCCGACGGAGGCGACGATCATGGTCCCGTAGCCGCGGGCGCTCTTGTGCAGCACCTCCGAGACCAGCGTGATCCCGGCCCCCAGTTCCCCCGCCAGCCCCACCCCCGCGACGAAGCGGAGCGCCGCATAGGCCGGCAGCGAGTCCACCATGCCGTTGGCCAGGTTCGCCACGGAGTAGAGGAAGATGGAGCCGAACATGATCTTGAGGCGCCCCTTGCGGTCCCCCAGCACCCCCCAGAGGATGCCGCCCAGCAGCATCCCCACCATCTGCATGTTGAGGATGAAGACCCCCTGGTCGATCAGTTGCTGCCCCTGGAGTCCCAGCGACTTGAGGCTGGGGACGCGCACGATGCTGAACAGCACCAGGTCGTAGATGTCGACGAAGTACCCCAAAGCCGCCACGACCACCGGCAGGCTGAGCACGTTGCGCCAACCGGCGTTTTGCAGTTCGGCACGATGCATCAAGATCCTCCGCTTCCGGGAAATCGGGTGATGGGTGATTTAGTGATGGGTGTTTCTGCCGCCCTCGACCGCACCTATTTCGGGTAGAGGATCATCTGGGTGCAGCGGAACAGGGCGATGGTCTTGCCCGATTCCTGGTGGGTCACCACGGCGTCCCAGACCTGGGTGGTCTTGCCGAGGTGCACCGCCTTCGCGGTGCAGGCGATGGTCCCGTCCCGGGCGGTCCCGAGGTGGTTGGACTTGAGCTCGATGGTGGTGAAGCCCGTCGCCCCCTCGGGGAGGTTGGCCATGCAGCCGTAGCCGGCGGAGGTGTCGGCCAGCGTCACCACGCTGCCGGCGTGCAGGTAGCCGTTGGGGGCCATGAGCGACTGCCGCACGGGGAGTTCCGAGTGCAGTTCGCCCTCGCCCACCTGGGTGACGACGAGTCCCAGGTGGCCCGGCAGATACCCGACGCCGCGCTTGTTGAAGTGTTCCGGGGTAAGCATAGCTCCTCCTGCATGTCAAAGGGATCGAAGGCGAATACGCGGCGCCTCTGCCGTCATTTCGGAGTTCCACCCTGGCCCCGGCCGGCCCGCCACTGAGCCGAATCGGGAAAGAAGAGCGGACTGCCGTAGGTTTCCTTGCCGAACTCGCTGATGATCAGCTGTCCATGGCCGGGTGCGGTGAGCCAGTCGACAAAGCGCATGGCCTCGGCATGGCCGACCCGGGGGAACTTCCGCGGGTTCACCGGGATGAGGGAGATCCGGTTCAGCAGCACCTCGTCGCCTTCGACGAGGACCTCCAGCCGGACCGCGTTCTTCAGCGACAAATAGGTCGCACGGTCGATGACCGTGTAGGCCTGCCGCTGGTCGGTGAATTTCAAGGTCGCCGCATTCCCCTCGTTCCCCTTCTCGTAGACCGTGTACCAGGAACCGGACGGCTTCACTCCGGCGCTCTTCCAAAGTTCCAGCTCGGCTATGTGGGTACCGGATTTGTCGCCGCGGCTGACAAAGAGGGCGGCCTGGTCCGCCAGCCGCTTCAGAGCCTCGTTAGCTCCCCTCATTCCCCTGATTCCCGCAGGGTCGGCTGCCGGACCGACGATGACGAAATCGTTGTACATGAGCGGGATCCTGCCGGTACCGAAGCCTGCCGCCACGAACTTCTCCTCCAGGGATTTGGCGTGCACCAGCACCAGATCGACATTCCCCTGTTCGGCGATTTTCAGCGCCTCGCCGGTCCCGGCGCCGACGTGCCTGACCCGGACGCCGCTCTCTTTCTCGTAGGCGTTCTCCAGGGCAGCCACGATGCCGGCATCGATCGGGCCTATGGTGCTGGCCATCAGAAGGAATCCCTGTTCGGCCCGGACCCCGGCCGCACCGAAGCATACGGCGCAAAGAGCTAACAGGCTGCACCTAACCAGGACTTTCATAGCCACCTCCTTTTGGACACTCGCGTGGAATGCGGCTCAGAGCCGAAACCGGGGGGAGCTGAGCAGTCGAGCCGCGCAATCTATCAGACCCGCCGCTGGACTTGCCTGCACCAATGGTAATGCCTGTAGCACCCGGAAATGGCAGACACCATATCACGCACAGTTAGCTGCCATCAACGAAAATGTTCTTTCATCACTGAGCAGTCGCAGTTCTTCAGTCACACACGCCGTGGCGCTTCGTGCCCGCCGGACCCTACGACTGTTTGCCCCTCGCGCTCCTCCCCTTCCCCTCCGCGTCACGGAGCACGCGATTTTTCTGCTTGCCGTCGCCGGCATTTGAATTAGTATTGTCCAATCACCGTCCGGATCGGAAAAAATCACGCCAAGGAGGATGCCATGCCAAGAAAGATCAAACGTTACGGCTGGGTGAGGGACCTGCCCGACCACCGGGACCACCTGTATTCGGTTCCTTTTCCAATCCTGAAAGCGCTCCCCCCGCAGGTCGACCTGCGCAGCCAGTGCCCTGCGGTCTACGACCAGGGGCAGCTCGGCAGCTGCACGGCCAACGCGATCGCCGCGGCGATCGAATTCGAGCGGATGAGACAGCAGCTGCAGGACTTCATGCCCTCGCGGCTGTTCATCTATTACAACGAACGAGCCATGGAGGGGACCGTGGATTCCGACAGCGGCGCGCAGATCAGGGACGGCATCAAAAGCGTGGCGACCCTCGGGGACTGCCCCGAAACGGAATGGCCCTACGACATCGCCAAGTTCACCGCGAAGCCGCCCTCCTCCTGCTACAACGACGCCGCCAAGGTCAAGGCGGTAAGCTACAGCTCCGTGGTCCAGAACCTGAACCAACTCAAGGGGTGCCTCGCCGATGGATTCCCCTTCGTCTTCGGCTTTTCCGTCTACGAGGGGTTCGAAAGCCAGGCGGTCGCGGAATCCGGCGTGGTCCAGATGCCCGGTCCCAACGAGCAGATGATCGGAGGGCACGCGGTCCTCGCCGTCGGCTACGACGACGGCCAGCAGCGCTTCCTGGTGCGCAATTCCTGGAACACGACCTGGGGCATGCAGGGGTACTTCAGCATCCCCTACTCCTATCTGACGGACCCCAACCTGGCCGACGACTTCTGGACCATACGGCTCATTTCGCAGTAAGCTTGTCAAACGGGATGAGGCCGGGACCCAGTCCGGCCTCATCCTGCAGCGCCGGTATTTCCCCGCGACCGCCCCCTGCCGACAGGATCCCCCCTCAAATGGCATCAGATTACCATGAAGCCTTAACGCGATTGTAACACAAAGGGGATATGTTCCTCTCTGGCCAAGGGGAGCTGCGGCGCGCTGCCCCAGTCGCGCCGCCGCGCTCGGCCGCCGCGCGAGGACCGGGATCCGCGGATAAATCGACGAGGCCTCCGTATTCACAGGAAATTCCAGAAACCGTAACAAGCCTGTAACATTTGACAGGCATCTTGTCACAATCACAACCAATACCAAAGGAGACAACGATGATCAGCATCAGGAAAAGCATACTGGCACTCGCCGCCCTGGCAGCACTGACCACCGCGGGGAGCGCCTCGGCGGAAACCCTCATCAACGGCGCCGGCGCCACCTTCCCCTACCCCATCTATTCCAAGTGGTTCGCCGAGTACGCCAAGATCGACAAGAGCGTCAAGTTCAACTACCAGTCGATCGGCTCCGGCGGCGGGATCAAGCAGATCACCGCGCAGACCGTCGACTTCGGCGCGAGCGACAAGTTCCTCTCCGACGAGGAGCTGAAGAGTGCCCCGGGCAAGCTGCTGCACATTCCGACCGTCATGGGCGCCGTCGTCGTCACCTACAACATCCCCGGCGTCGCCAAGGGGCTGAAGCTCACCGCCGAGACCCTCTCGCAGATCTACGAGGGTAAGATCACCTCCTGGAACGATCCGAAGCTCGCCCGCGACAACGGCGCGCTCAGGCTCCCCAACAATCCGATCATCGTGGTGCACCGCTCCGACGGCAGCGGCACCACCAGCATCTTCACCGACTACCTCAGCTCGGTCAACGCCGAGTGGGCCAAGAGCGTCGGCAAGGGCGCCTCGGTCAAGTGGCCGGTAGGCCTGGGCGGCAAAGGGAACGAGGGTGTCGCCGGACAGATCAAGACGACTCCCTACACCATAGGGTACGTCGAGCTCGCCTACGCCTTCGAGAACAAACTCCCCTATGCCGTTTTGAAAAACAGCGCCGGGAACTTCGTCGAGCCCTCCATCGCCTCGACCTCCGCCGCTGCGGCAGGCGCCGCCAAATCGATGCCGGCCGACTACCGGGTGTCGCTGGTGAACCAGCCGGGCAAGAACGCCTACCCGATCGCCGGCTTCACCTGGCTCCTGGTGTACCAGGACCAGAAGGACAAGGCCAAAGGGAAGAAGCTGGTCGAGTTCCTGGAGTGGGAGCTGAAGCAGGGGCAGAAGATGGCCGACAAGCTCCTCTACGCGCCGCTCCCCGCCAACGTGGCCAAGATGGTGGAGAAGACCGTCAAGAGCATCAAGTAAAAAAGCAGGGACTAGGGGCTAGGGGCTGGGGACGAGTGTGAAGCGGAAACCTGACGGTTTTGATCATGCCGGCCCCCAGCCCCCAGCCCCTAGTCCCGATTTCAAGACCTTGCCTTCAGCGGAGAAGACCTTGCAACCTGCACCAACGACAGATAACGATGCGCCGGCGAAAAAGCTCAACGGTGACCTGATATTCCGGGGCCTCACCACGCTTTTCGCCTTCAGCATCCTGGTCATCCTGGCGGTCATGCTGGTGGAGATGGCCAGCGAGAGCCTCCCCTCCATCCGGAAGTTCGGCTGGAAGTTCGTCACCAGCAGCGACTGGGATGCCGTGCAGGGTGACTTCGGGGCGCTCCCCTACCTCTACGGTTCGGTGGTCTCCTCGGTCCTCGCGCTGCTCCTGGCGACTCCGCTCAGCATCGGAGCCGCCATCTTCATTACGGAGATCTGCCCCAAGCGCTGGGGGGCTTGGATCGCCCCGCTGGTGGAACTTTTGGCCGCCATCCCCTCGGTCATCTACGGCCTTTGGGGGGTGCTGGTCATGGCGCCCTGGCTCCAGACCAGCGTCGAGCCGTTCCTGACCGAGCACTTCGGCTTCCTCCCCTTCTTCCAGGGCGCGCCCTACGGCGTCAGCATGCTGGCCGCTGTCTTCATCCTGATGATCATGGTGGTGCCCATCATCACCTCGATCACCCGCGAGGTGCTGCTCGCCGTGCCGCTCAGCCAGAAGGAGGCGGCCATCGCCCTGGGGGCCACCCGGTGGGAGACCATCAAGATCGCCATCCTCCCCTACGGCAAGTCCGGCATCCTGGGGGCCGCCATCCTCGGCCTGGGGCGCGCGGTCGGCGAGACCATGGCGGTCACCATGGTGATCGGCAACGCACCGAAGATCTCGCTGTCGCTGCTCTCCCCCGCCTACACCATGCCGAGCGTCATCGCCAACGAGTTCGCCGAGGCGAGCTCCAAGCTGCATGGAAGCGCCCTGATGGAGATCGGCCTCATCCTGCTGGTGGTGACCTTGGTCATCAACGCCCTGGCGCGCCTTTTGATCTGGAGCGTGTCGGATAGCGCGGGCGGAGGTGCCTCATGATGCGCTCGGTAGCTTTCCGCAAGGCGACGAACCACCTGATGACCGCCCTGATGCTGGCCGCCACCGCCGCGGTGCTGATCCCGCTCGGGCTCATCTTCTTCCACATCATGAAGATGGGACTCAGCTCCCTGAGCCTCGACTTCTTCACCCAGATTCCCAAGCCTACCGGCGAGAGCGGCGGAGGCATGGCCAACGGCATGCTCGGCTCCCTCCTGATGATCGGCATGGCCTCGCTGCTCGGCCTGCCGGTCGGCATCTTCGGCGCCATCTACCTGGCCGAGTACGGCGGCGGGCGCACCTCGACGGCGATACGCTTCGCGGCGGACGTCCTCTCGGGCACCCCCTCCATCATCACCGGGATGGTCGCCTACACCCTGCTGGTGGTGCCGATGAAGGGCTTTTCAGCCCTGGCCGGAGCGGTGGCGCTCGCCATGATCATGATCCCGATCGTGCTGCGCACCACCGAGGAGCAGCTGAAGATGGTGCCGGGCTCCCTGCGCGAGGCGTCGCTCGCCCTGGGGGTGCCGATCTGGCGCACCAGCCTCAAGGTGACGCTCAGGAGCGCCCTGTCAGGGGTCATGACCGGCATCCTGCTGGCGATCGCGAGGGTCGCGGGCGAGACCGCGCCGCTGCTCTTCACCGCGCTGGGGAACCAGTTCTGGGGCGGCAAGCTGAACCAGCCTATGGCGGCGATCCCGCTGCAGATCTTCAACTTCGCCATCGCCCCGTACGAGGACTGGCACCGGCTCGCCTGGGCGGGCGCACTGGTCCTGGTGACGGTCATGTTCAGCCTGAGTCTCACCGCACGCTACTTCGGAAGGTCCCGGCACTGACGGCGCAGCGGCCACCGCGGCCAGGGAGTTCCACGATGTCAGTTGTTTCCCGTTATCGTATCGTTTAGAGGATAGGCATGAATACCAGCAAGGTACACCTGGAAGGGTTGAACATACACTTCGGCAAGACCCACGCGGTCAAGGACATCAGCATCGATTTCCCGGAGAACAGCGTCACCGCCATCATCGGCCCCTCGGGGTGCGGCAAGTCCACGCTGCTCCGCTCCCTCAACAGGATGCACGACCTGGTCCCCTCGGCCCGCGTCACCGGCAAGATCCTGCTGGACAACGGCGACATCTACGGCAAGGGGGTCGACCCGGTCTCCATCCGGCGCCGGGTCGGCATGGTGTTCCAGAAACCGAACCCGTTCCCCGCCATGTCCATCTACGACAACGTGGTCGCCGGCTACAAGCTGAACAGCCGGATGATCAGGAGCGAGGCGGACGAGATCGTGGAGACCAGCCTGAAGCGGGTGGCGCTCTGGGACGAGGTGAAGGACCGGCTGAAGACCAACGCCATGAACCTCTCGGGGGGGCAGCAGCAGCGCCTGTGCATCGCGCGCACCATCGCGGTGAAGCCTGAGGTGATCCTGATGGACGAGCCGGCCTCCGCGCTCGACCCGATCTCCACCCTGAAGATAGAGGAGCTGATCGAGGAGCTCAAGGAGCGTTACACCATCATCATCGTCACCCACAACATGCAGCAGGCGGCCCGCGTCTCCGACTTCACGGCCTTTCTCTACATAGGCGAGCTGATCGAGTGCGGCGAAACCAAGAAGATCTTCACCACGCCCGAGCAGAAACAGACCGAAGACTACATCACGGGACGCTTCGGCTAGACAGGAGGCGGCCGGCGGACACGTCGCGAAGGGAAAACGGGCACGGCACGCACGTCGAGTGAAACGGGAAACGACAGGACGGGCGCCAGGGATTGAAGCACCGCCACCGCTCTCCCTGGCGCGATTCCTCTTTTCCGTTGCGTACTTTGCTCAATATAGCTATGGTAAGGCACGAGTGGCACAATCATCGGGGAGATAGTACATGGAGAGAGAGCATTTCAGCAGGCTGTTCGATGCGGAACTGAACGAGATACGGGAAAAACTCCTGGAGATGGGAGGAAAGGTCGAACTGATGATCGCCAACGCCTTGCTCTCCCTGGTGGAGAGGAACAGCGAGCTGGCGGAGGAGACCATCGCCTTCGATCACGAGATCAACCGCCTCGAGATGGAGATCGACGAGAAGTGCCTGGAGGTGCTGGCGCGCCGGCAGCCGGCGGCCCGCGACCTGCGCTTCATCACCCTGGCGCTCAAGATCGTGACCGACCTGGAGCGCATCGGCGACCAGTGCGCCAACATCGCCAAGAGGGTGAAGGAGCTGAACCTGGAACCGGCCCTGAAACCGTACATCGACCTGCCGCGCATGGCGCAGGCCGCGTCGACCATGGTGAAGGAGGCGCTGGACGCCTTCGTGCGCGGCGACGAGGCCCTGGCGATCAAGGTCTGCGAGGACGACCAGGTGGTGGACGACCTGAACGAGCAGATCCAGCGCGAGCTGCTCACCTTCATGATGGGCGACCCGAGCACCATCAGCCGCGCCATCAGGATCAACCACGTCTCCAAATGCCTGGAGCGCATCGCCGACCACGCCACCAACGTGGCGGAGATGGTGATCTTCATGGTCAAGGGAAAGGACATCCGGCACACCATCGCGTAGAACTATCCCCCCGGCAGCAGCAACAAAAAAGGGGCCACCTTGGTGCGCCCCTTTTGCATTTCCCTGGAAAACAGCCGCCCTTTTACCGCTACAAGGACACCTGCCGCGCCTGTACGCCGGCTTCGCCGCGCCTCGCCCCGGGGACCGGGTACTCCTTGTGGCAGCCACCGCAGCAGACCTTGCCGCCGGCAGCCCTGGTCCAGGGGGTAAGGTTCCTGGAGTCACACCACTCGCAATACCATACGTAATACTCGCCCATCGTCATCGTTCTCATCGCTCTGTCTCCTTTTCGGTTGTCGATGGAGAGCATAGCGCACGCATATTACAGGCGTGTGGCAGCGGGATGCTATTTCGGCAACGATACCGGTCAGCACGGCCCTCCCCGCGGCTACAGACCATTCACCACGTGGCGCGGCGTGCCGGCGAGAAAGGCCTCTATGTTGCCGGCGGTCGTCGCCATCAGCCGGCGCCGGGCGCCGAGGCTCGCCCAGGCGATGTGGGGGGTGATGATGCAGTTTCTGGCGGCCAGCAGCGGATTGTCCGGCGCGATCGGCTCATGCGCCGCCACGTCCAGGGCTGCTCCGGCGATGATCCCGGCCTCCAGGGCCTGCGCCAGTTCCGCCTCGCGCACCAGCGCCCCCCGCGAGGTGTTGATGAGCAGGGCGTGGGGCTGCATCAGGGCGAGCCTCGCGCCGTCCACCATCCCCTCGTTGTCGGCGCTCAGCGGACAGTGCAGGCTCACCACGTCGGCGCGGGCAAAGAGCTGGTCCAGGGTCAGCCACCGGACCGGGACCCCCTCGGGAGCGTTGCGGCTCCTCGGGCTGTAGGCGAGGATCTCCATCCCCAGGGCGTGCGCGACCGCCGCCACCCTCCCGCCGATGCGCCCCAGGCCGACGACCCCGAGCGACTTCCCGGCGAGCTCGGTCAGCGGCAGCTTCATGAAGGTGAAATCGGGCGCCCGGGACCACTCGCCACGCTTCACCGCCGCGTCGTAGAGCGCCACCCGGTTGGTCAGCTCCAGGAGCAGCGCGATCGCATGCTGGGCCACGGAGAGGCTGCCGTACTCGGGGACGTTGACCACGGGAACCCCGAGGCGGGCGGCGCTTTCCAGGTCGACCACGTTGTAGCCGGTGGCGAGCACGCAGATGAGCTTCAGGCCGGGGAGCCCGGAGATGGTTCCGGCGCTCAGCCTGGTCTTGTTGGTGAGGACGATCTGCGCGTCCCGGCAGCGCTCGGCGATCAGCTCCGGCGGCGTCCGGTCGTACACGGTGAACTCCCCGAAGCGGGCCACCTCGTCCCAGGGGTTGTCACCGGGGTTCAGGGTGTGGCCGTCCAGCACGACGATCTTCATGGCTGCTCCTTTTTCAATGCACGACCGCCCCGCCGGAGACCACGAACTTCACCGCCTCCTCGACGCTCATGCCGCTTTCGAGCACGTCGCACTCCCGGAAGAACAGGGCGAAGCCGGAGGTCGGATTGGGCATGGTCGGCACGTAGACCACCACCAGCTTCTCGCCGTCGCGCTCGACCTCCGCCGTGACGAAGCCGACCGCCCGCACCCCGACCCTGGGCCACTCGACGAACACCGCACGGCGGTAGGAGGTCTTCCCTTCCTTGAACACCTGCGTCAGCTGCTTGCTGGAGGTGTAGATCGACCGGACCAGCGGGATCCTGGAGAGCAGGTCGTCCCAGTACCTGATGATCCGGGTCCCCATGACGTTGGTCGCCAGCACCCCGGAGAGGTAGATGACGACGGCGCCGGTCAGCATGCCGAGCCCGGGTATGTGGTACTCGCGGTGCACGACGAACGCGCTGAAGATGGAGTCCAGGTAGCTGCCGAGGATGCCGTCGGCGAAGTTGAACAGGAACTTCAAAATGAACAGGGTAATGCCGAGGGGCACCACCACGAAAAGGCCGGTGATGAACTTCCCCTTCATATGCCTGATGAACTTATCCATCGCGCGCCTCCTATGGCCCTGAGCTGCGTTATGCAACAGCGCGGGCGCAAAGTCAACGCAAAACGGCACTCCGGGGGATACTCAGGGGGCGATAGCTGTTGACAATGCTGCGAGCAAATTTTACATTGCTACCTTGGCACTGCAGCGCCCGACTTCACCGCAGCAAAAGGTCCCGACCCATGTCAAGAAAACGTATCGCCATCACTGCCATCGTGCTGCTGGCCCTCGCCGGCCTGCTGCTCGCCTCCATGATCGAGCGCCTGGCGCACGGCACCAGGAGCGACGCGGAGTACCTGCGCATGTTCCAGGAGGTGGTCGCCCTGACCAGGCAGAGCTACGTGGAAAAGGTCGACGACAAGAAGCTGATGACCGGCGCCATCAACGGCATGCTGGCGGCGCTCGACCCCCACAGCAGCTACCTGCCGGCGACCAACTTCTCCGAGATGAAGGTCCACCTGGCAGGAGCCTTCGGCGGGCTCGGGATCGAGCTCGGCATGAAGGACGGCAAGCTCATGGTGAACGCCCCGATGGAGGACACTCCGGCGTCCCGGGCCGGCATCCTCGCCGGCGACCACATCTGGAAGATCGACGGCAAGCCGACCAACGGGGTCCCGATCAACGACTGCGTCAGCCGGATGCGCGGCACCCCGGGGACCGCCGTCACGCTCGGCATCCTGAGGGAAGGGGCGCCGGCGCCGCTCTCCTTCCGCATGGTGCGGGCCATCATCAAGACCCAGAGCCTGAAGGGGAGGCTGCTGGAGCCGGGCTACGGCTACATCAGGATAGCGGAATTCCAGGAGCGCACCGGCGAGGATTTCGAGCGCGCCCTGAAGACGCTTGCCGCCGACAACGGCGCCCCGCTCTCCGGCCTGGTCCTGGACCTGCGTTACAATCCGGGCGGCCTGGTCGACCAGGCCTGCCGGGTGGTCAACCGCTTCATCGGGGACGGGCTCTCCGACGGGCAGATCGTCTCCACCAAGGGGCGCGAGCCCGGCTCGGTGCGCAATTTCACCGCCTCCATCGGGGAAAAGGAGCCGCACTACCCGCTGGTGGTGCTGATCAACGGCGGCTCCGCCAGCGCCTCGGAGATCGTGGCGGGCGCGCTGCAGGACCACAAGCGCGCCGTCATCATGGGGACCCAGAGCTTCGGCAAGGGGAGCGTGCAGTCCATCATCACGCTGAGAAACGGCGACGGGCTGAAACTGACCACGGCCCGCTACTACACCCCGAGCGGGCGCTCCATCCAGGCCAAGGGGATCACCCCGGACCTGGTCGTCGAGTTCGTCAAGAAGCCGGCCCAGCCGGAAAAGAAGAAGCTGCCCGAGATCCGCGAGGCGGACCTGGACGGCCACATGGAGATGGGGGCCGGCGCCCCCGCCGCCGCGCCCAAGGCCGCACCGCTCGACCCCAAGGAGCAGGAACTGCTGCAAAACGACAACCAGCTCGCCCGCGCCCTCGACCTTTTGAAGGGCGTCAACCTGCTGAAGGCGGGCCAGCGGCGTTGAACCGAGACTCACACCCCCCCCCCCGCGGCGCGCAGCGCCCGAACCTGCTGGCGATACTGGGACCCACCGCCTCCGGCAAGACCCGGCTCGGGGTGGAACTTTCCCGGGCGCTTTGCGGCGAGATCATCTCGGCCGATTCGCGCCAGGTCTACCGCGGCATGGACCTCGGCACCGGCAAGGACCTGCACGAGTACGGCTGCGTACCCTACCACCTGATAGACGTGGCCCCCCCCGGAAGCGAGTTCAACCTGTTCCGATTCCAGCGCCTGTTCCTCGCCGCCTTCTCCGAGATCTCCGGCCGCGGCCGCCTGCCGGTGCTGGTCGGGGGGAGCGGCATGTACCTCGACTGCGCCCTGCGCGGCTACCGGCTCGCCGAGGTCCCGGAAAACCCGGAGCTGCGCCGGGAACTGGACTCCCTTCCCCTGGAGGAGCTCGCCGGGCGCCTGGTGCGCGCCAACCCGAGGCTCCACAACAGCACCGACCTGACGGAGCGGGCCAGACTGACCCGCGCCATAGAGATCGCCGAAGGAAGCACCGCGGGGGGAAGCGGCGGGCCCGCCCCGGAGCTCTTCCCCGTGACGCTCGGCATCAGGTGGGAGCGCGCGGCCCTCCGGGAGCGCATCACGCAGCGCCTCCGGGAGCGCCTGGAGTCCGGCATGATTCAGGAGGTGCAGCTGCTGCACGCCTCCGGCATACCGTACGAGCAGCTCGAGTTCTACGGGCTGGAGTACCGGTTCCTGGCGCGCCACCTGAAGGGGGAGCTCACCAGAAACGACATGTTCCAAAAGCTCAACTCGGCCATCCACGACTTCGCCAAGAAGCAGGAGAACTGGTTTCGCAGGATGCAGAGCCACGGCACCCCGATCCACTGGCTGGAGGGGGCCGGCGACCCGCTCCGGGAGGCTCTGGACTACCTCGCCGCGCTGCCGGCGGGCTTCGCGGCGGCGCCATGAGCCGCGACCCGCTGCAGAGATACCTCGCCGGCCGCGCCGTCGGCTCCCCCTGGGGCATCGAGGCGGGCACCGGGGGCCCGGCCGCCGGCTGCATCGTGATACCCGCCCTGGCCGAATCGCAGCGCCTCTTCGCCACCCTCGACTCCCTTGCCGGGAACCCGCCGGAGCTCCTCGCCGAATTCCTGGTCGTGGTCGTCGTGAACCACCGGACCGACGCCCGGGAGGCCGAGAAGCTCGACAACCTGGAGACCCTCAGGCGGCTCAGGCAGGGCGGCACCCCGCTGCGGCTCGCCCTGATCGACGCGGCGAGCCCCGGCCTGGAGCTTCCCACCAAGACCGGCGGGGTAGGTCTCGCCCGCAGGATCGGGATGGACCTGGCGCTCCCCCTGCTCGCCCCGGGCGCCATCATGGTCTGCCTGGACGCCGACACCCTGGTGGAGCCGGGCTACCTGCCGGCGCTCAGGGGCCACTTCGCCGGCAGCCGGGCGGGCGGCGCGGTCATCCCGTTTTGCCACCAGCCGGGCGAAACCGGCGGCGAGGAGCGCGCCATCACGCTGTACGAGCTGTTCCTGCGCCACTACGTGCTGGGACTGGGGCGCGCCGGCTCGCCGTACGCCTTTCACTGCGTGGGGAGCGCCATGGCCTGCACCAGGGAGGCCTACCTGAAGCTGGGCGGCATGACCACCCGCTGCGCCGGCGAGGACTTCTACTTCCTGCAGCAGCTGCAGCGCACCTCCGGGATAGCCCAGGTGGCCGGCACCGTCGTGCACCCCGCGGCCAGGAGTTCGCACCGGGTCCCCTTCGGCACCGGCAAGAGCATCGCCCGGATCCTGGAGCTGGGCGAGGAGTCCCAGAGTTTCTACCGCGCCGACTGTTTCCGGATCCTCGGAGAGTGGCTAGGCGTCGTGGAGCGGGGTGCGGAGCTCTCCGGGGGAGAGCTGCTCGCCTGCGGAGAGCGGGTTCACCCGGAGCTCGCGGGCTACCTGGAGCAGGCCGGCTTCGCCCCGGTCTGGGAGCGGCTGACCCGCAACGCGGCCGGCCCCCGGGCGCTCAGGGCCGCCTTCCACGGCTGGTTCGACGCGCTGAAGACGGTCCGCCTGATCCACCACCTGTCGCAGAGCTACCCGAGGTGCCGGGCGGACCAGTCGCTCCCGGAGCTGCTGCAGTTCTGCAAGGCACCCGCAGCACAGGGGGAATTGGCCCAGCTCCAGCTACTGCGCGCGATGCAGAACCGGCCACATAGTAATTGACGAAATCGGTAGGGTATGCTACCACAAAAGCGGCAGAAGCGCGCGGCGCGGTCTTTCGCCGACAAGAAACCAGGAGGTACCGATGTTTTCCAGGTTACGATCGGACATAAAGGCAGTCTTCGACAGGGACCCGGCGGCCAGGAGCACGCTCGAGGTGATCTTCTGTTATCCGGGTCTGCATGCCATCTGGTTTCACCGGGTCTCGCACTGGTTTTGGAAGCGGGAGCTCTGGTTCCTGGCGCGCCTCACCTCGCACTGGGGCCGCTTCCTGACCGGCGTGGAGATACACCCGGGCGCCACCATCGGCAAAGGTTTCTTCATCGACCACGGCATGGGGGTGGTGATCGGCGAGACCGCCGAGATCGGCGACAACGTCACCCTGTACCACGGCGTGACGCTGGGAGGGGTAAGCTGGGAGAAGATCAAGCGGCACCCAACGCTCCAGGACAACGTGGTGATCGGCTCCGGCGCCAAGATCCTCGGCCCCTTCACCGTCGGCAAGGACAGCAAGGTCGGCTCCAACTCCGTCGTGGTGAAGGAAGTCCCGCCCAACTCGACCGTGGTCGGCATTCCCGGGCGCGTGGTGATGGCGACCGAAAAGCCCCAGGAGCGCATGGACCTGGAGCACGGCAGGATGCCGGACCCCGAGGCGAAGGCGATCTCCTGCCTCTTCGACCAGATCCGGGAACTGGAACGCAAATACAACGCCCTGGCGGCCGAGCACGAACTGCTGAAGAGCCGAATCAAATAGACGAGCCGGATAAAACTAGTGCCGCAAAAATGCACGATATCCACAAAAATCACCAATGACGACACACTCTAAATAAAAGGCAGTTGCCGCAGTCAAAAGCCTCACCACCGAGAACTGACCTCAGTGGTGAGGCTTTGTGCTGTTCGACTACGCATACCATGACCAAGACCATCGCCATAACCACCCTGGGCTGCAAGATCAACCAGTTCGAGTCGGCCGCCATGACCGAAGCGCTGGAGCAGGACGGCTTCAGCATCGTCCCCTTCTCCGGTCCGGCGGACGTCTACCTTATCAACAGCTGCACCGTGACGGCCAAGACGGACGCCGAGTCGCGCCGCCTGATCAGGCGCGCCACGCGCCAGAACCCGGAGGCGCGCGTCGTCGTGACCGGCTGCTACGCCCAAATGGCAGGCGCGGAACTCCTGGAGCTGCCCGGGGTGAACCTGATCCTCGGCAACTCCGAGAAGCGCGACATCGTCGGCTTCCTCAGGGAGGCGGGGGTGGAGCCCAAGGCCGTAGTCACCGACATCTCGCTGCAGCGCTCCGGGGAGAGCGCCCCGCTGGAGAGCTTTGCCGAGCACACCAGGGCCTTTCTCCAGGTGCAAAACGGCTGCGATGCCCGCTGTGCCTACTGCATCGTGCCGTACGCCCGCGGGGCGAGCCGGAGCGTGGCACCGGAGGAGGCGCTGGAAGGGATGGAGTCCTTCGCGGCGAAGGGGTTCAAGGAGATCGTGCTGACCGGGATTCACCTGGGAGGCTACGGCCTCGACCTCACCCCTCCGACGAACCTCCTGGGGTTGCTGAGGCTCGCCGAGCAGCGGGGGGCGGTGAACCGGCTGCGCATCGGCTCCGTGGAGCCGACGGAGCTGCCGCCGGAGCTGGTGGCATTCCTCGCCGCGTCACGGATGGTCTGCCCCCACCTGCACCTGCCGCTGCAAAGCGGCAGCGACGGCGTGCTCTCCCGGATGAACCGCGGCTACACGACCGGCTTGTACCGAGAGGTAGTGCGATCGCTGGTGGGGGCGCTGCCGGACATCTGCCTCGGCACCGACCTGATCGCCGGATTTCCCGGCGAGAGCGACCAGGAGTTCGACGAGACCTACCGCTTCATCGAGGAACTCCCCCTGGCCTACCTGCACGTCTTTCCCTTCTCGCCGCGACCCGGCACTCCGGCCGCCACCATGACCCCGCAGCTGCACTCGCGGGTCATCAAGGAGCGGGCCGAGGCGCTGCGGCTTTTGTCGGAGCGGAAGAGAGACGCCTACGCCGCGGGTTTCGTGGGGCGGGAGTTGCAGGTCCTGGTGCAGCGGGACGCGGGTGGGAGGAAGGGGCTTTCCAGAAACTACCTGCCGGTGCTGATCGAGGGGGCCGACGGGCTCTTCAACAGGGAGGTGAACGTGCTGGTTACCGGGGCAAGCGGCGGGGAGTTGGTCGGCAGACTGGCGGATTAGGGGGCTGAGGATTCGAGCCAGCGGCTGAGAGAGTCGCACAACTTCGTGGCGGCTCCCTCACCCCTGCCCCTCTCCCGGGGGGCGAGGGGTTCCATAACCTGGACCCGACCTCGGATTTCCGCCACTTTTTGCTCGGGGTACACCAGTTCCCCCTCGCCCCCGGGAGGGACGCCGGGGCGAGGGACGCTCGCAAGGGTCACTCAAACCTACACCGTGAAGGTGAAGGTGGCGCCCTCGCCGGGCTCCGCCTCCGCCCGGATCTTGCCGCCGTGGCGGTTGATGATCCTGGTGACTATGGCGAGACCGATCCCCCGGCCGCCGAACTCCTCCGTGCTGTGCAGCCTCTGGAACGGGGCGAACAGCTTTTCGGCATAGGCCATGTCGAACCCGACCCCGTTATCCCTCACCGCGAAGGCGAGCCTGCCGTCCCACTCGGTCGGGTAGAACTCGATCAGCGCCTCCTTTGTGGGCGCGCTGAACTTCCAGGCGTTGCCGATCAGTTTCTCCAGCACCACCCTGAGCAGTTGCGCATCGCCGCGCACCGTGATCCCCTCCGAGACCCGGAAGGTCACCGGCCGCTCCGGCTGGGAGCGCGCCAGGCCGTCGGCGATCTCCCGCACCATGGCGCTCAGATCCACGCTCTCCCTGAGGACCTTGCCCCGGGCGAAACGCGACAGCTCCAGCATGGCGTCGATCATCTCCAGCAAGCGACGACTCGACCTCCTGATCCGTTCCAGGTACTCCTTGCCGGTCGTGTTCAGCTTGGCGGCGTACTCGTCGATCAGCGCCTGGCTGAATCCTTCCAGATGCCGCAGGGGCGCGCGCATGTCATGGGAGACCGAGTAGCTGATCAGCTCCAGTTCGTGGTTCGCAGCCTCAAGTTGCGCGGTCCGCTCGACCACCCTGCGTTCCAGTTCGCCGTTCAACCTGAGCAGGCTCTCGTTCACCTCGGAGAGTTCGCGCACCTTCTCTTCAAGCTTCCCCGCCACCATCTGGCTGTAGTTCCGGAGGAACTCCTCCTCACGCCACTCCCTGGATAGCGCGCTCCCCTCCCCCGCCGTCTCCGCCGCCATGATCCGCCCGACCTCTTCCCAGAGCTCGTCAGGCTCCTTCGGCTTTTCGATAAAGGCCCGGGCACCCAGGGAATGGGCCAGTTCGGCCTCCTTGCTGCCGGTATACACCGCGGAGTAGAAGAAAAACGGTATGTTCTTGAGTTCCGTCAGTTTCTTCAGCTCATGAAGAAACTGAAAGCCGTCCATGATCGGCATCAGACAATCGGAGATGATCAGATCCGGCTTTTCCAGCGCCGCAATTTCCAGTCCCTGCCGGCCGTTGGAGGCCTCCAGGACCTGGCAGCCGTGCCATTCGAAGTTGTAGCGGATGATCTTGCGATCGCTGCGGGAATCGTCTACAACAAGCACCTTCATCCTTACCCCCTGGTGCCGCGGCCAAGTCGCCGTCACGATTAGACAGGACTAACAAATCATATCAATGGCGCGTAGCATTGCAAGGTTCGGTGCCGCGTTATGTCGGCTAAAGGGGAGGAATGCCACTGAGGAAGAGCTGGCTCCCACAGCCGGCGCCCTGGGGGTATAAAAGAGCCCCGGAAGGTGTCCCCCCGGGGCTCGTATGCTGCGGCCGATGGCTATCAGGTTACCACGGGGCAGCGGGTCAGCCCCGCAACTGCCCAAGCAGACCGGCAGCCCGCTTGACGTCGTCGAGGTTCTTGAACTCGCGGTAGCCATCGATGCCGTCCGGGTCAAGACCGCGGTAGTAGCGGGGACGCTTGGACTTGAGCCCCGCGAGCAGCTTGCCGGTGGCGTAATCAACCGTCGTCGTAGCCTGTGCGGCAAACTTCAGTTCCAGCACGATGCTGTAGCCCAGCTGGAACACCCTTTTCAGCTCCTCGCCGCACAGTACCTTGGCGGCCTGAGCCTCGTCCCCCGCGCTCAACTGCTCCAGGGCGATGTTCAGGTAACCGCAGACGCGCTGCAGCACGCCGATCATCGCTTCGGGCTCGGCAAACGCGCCACCTTCGGCGACCAGGGCGCTGTTCACCAGGTAGTTCAGCTCCTGCATGAGCGGCTCGGAATCGGCGCGGGCGAGGGCCCTGAACAGGAGGGTGTCCTCCTCGGCGGGTACCGGAATCAGGGCGCCGCACTCGCCTGCCGGACGGAGCAGTTTTTTGTCGTCGCGCAGTTCAAAGGAGGCGGGATTGACCCGGGCATAGATGGCGAGCGCCTCGTCCAGCGGCGGAAATCCGAGGTCTTCGAGCCTGCCGGTGCGAAACCTCTGCAGCTGTTCCTCAAGTTCCAGGTCCACGTCACCCTTGATCCCTTCCATGAGTGCGGTGTAGAGCGGGTTGTCCAGTTTGATGAGCATGGACAGGAAGCTGCCGATCAGCTGGCTGTGCTTGGGATTCTTGTAGGTGATCATGAAGACGCCATCGAAGGTGTGGTCGTAGTCGCCGAAGCGCTCCTCGTCATCGGACAGGTCGCCGACGCCGCCACCGACGACCAGTTCTCTGCCCAGCAGCAGCTGCAGAAACTCGAAATCGAGGTGCTTGAGCAGCTCGTGGACGCGCGGCTCGCCCCCCTCCATGAAATAGGACAGCCAGCGGCACGCCTTCTCTTCGGAGAAGGTGTACCCCTCCCAGAGCTCCATGTCCAGGATGAAAAGGCACTGCTCGGGGGAGGCGATCTGCAGCAGCCCCAGCGCGTCGCTCTCGCCGATTTCCTTGAGAAGCCAGAAGAACTCCTGGGGCTGCATGGCCGCGGCGAGCCTTTTGGCGTCGGGGTCGCCAAGGATCAGGTCCATGCGCTGCTTGGCGCCGAGGGTCCCCAAATAGGCGTTTTTTTCCGCAAGGGAGAGCGCAGCGAAGCCGCTCCCGGAAGGTTTCGACGTAACGGCAACTTCGTTTCCAGCTTTTGCCAAATTTCACCTCTTGAAAACTGTTCTATGTTCTAGGTTCTATGCTCTATGTTCTATGTTCTAGGTTCTGTGTCGTAAGACGTACCCCATGACCAACAACCATTACTCGGTTTTCTTCTGCGCTCTCAACGCCTTTTTGTACCCGCAGGAGCGGTGCAGCCATTTCAGATCCTTCACCAGTTCTGGCGTCAGCTGCACACACTCCGGGAATATCTTGAAACGCTTCTGGTAAATCTTGCAGCGCCTCGTGTCGATATCCAGATAGCGGCAGGGCGTCGAGGTGAAGAGTATCCGACCATCTTCATCCTCCAATTTTTCGAAACAGCAGAGCCCGCACTGCTCGCAGATTGCCTCCCAGGCCTTGCTGTCAAATTTTTCCGGTGGCATGTCGCTTACTCCGTAGCTCAGCACCGGTCAGGCGAACAAAGCGCCCATTGCGGTGCTGCACAGGTTACTTGTCATCACCTTCCAGTGGCACATCGATGTTTCCGCCGCTGCCAGACAACCTGACAGAGTCCTGGCGTATCTCCAGTACCTTGTATCCGTCCACCACGCCGCCCTGCAGTACCGCTCGACCGTTCACGACGGCGAAGCTCGACTCTCCCTTGCCCTGCCAGGCGATGCCGGTCACCTTCAATTGCGGGGCGGTTGCAGCCGGGGTGGGCGCAACCGCCGCGCTGGGAACGGTCGCCGTCGGGACGCTTGCCGCACCCACCGGGGAAGGCTGTGCGGACACGCGCTCCGGCGCTGCGGCGGCAGCGGCACGGGGCCTTCCGGCCGGCGCAGCCGCCTGGGTAACCGGAGGCGTCGCAGCCTTGCGGTTCGAAGCGGGCGTGCTCCTCGGTTTGGAGACGGGTGCGGCATAGGGGTGCGCCAGCGTCACGGAGCTCGCGCCCGGAGCCTGGGGCGCTCCCACCGGCGCGCCGGGCCTGGCTACCGCGGCCGGCACGGGGGGCGCCGCCGGAGTCTCGAGCACCGGGCTCGCGGGTGCGACCGCACCGGGAGTAACCTTGGCGACGGCCACCGGCGCCGGAGCGGTCGCCGTGTGCCGTGAAAAACCGCCCATGGCCGCAAAGGTGACCAGGGCAGCGGCTCCCGCGCCGCACAGCACGGCAACGGGCATGACCCAGACCGGCCGGGTCGTACGCGATCGGATGAGGCCGCCGTCGCCTGCCATGCGACGGGGGCTTTTCGATTCCTCTGCTTTTTCCAGAGCTTTCAATATGGAACTCATAGGACTCCTTCAAGGATTCGGGCGGAAGGTTCGAGGCTCAAGCGGAAGCTTCGGGGCGGACCCCGTTCACGGCCTGCGGCGCGGCAGGAAGCTGAAAAAGCGGGCGAAAAAGCCGGCGCTTTTGCCGTACGGGGCGCGCCCCAGGAGTTCCGAGATCGCCTGGGCCGCCATCCTGCCGGAAATGACCCGCTCTTCCTCGGTGAAACCGATCAAAAGCGCGCGGTCGCAAGCTATATTGACCAGCCTCGGGACGCCGCCCGAAAAGCGGAAGATCCGCTTCAAGGCGGCGGAGGTGAACTCGGCGGCCCGGAAGCGCCCGGCAAGCTCCATCCTGTGGTCGATGTAGCGCCGGGTGCTGTCGAAACCCATCGGGAGCAGGTGGTAGCGCACCGTGATGCGCTGGTTCAGCTGCCTCAGTTCCTCCCGGGCCAGCAGGGAGAGGAGTTCCGGCTGCCCGGACAACACGATCTGGATCAGCTTGTCCGTTTCGGTCTCCAGGTTGGAGATGAGGCGGATCTGCTCCAGCACCTCCGGGGAAAGGTTTTGCGCCTCGTCCATGACCAGGACGACGCTTCGCCCGGCCGCCTTCTGCTCCAGCAGGAACCCGTTCAGTATCTGCAAAAGCTCCATCCGGCTACCGTTTTCATAGGGCAGGCCGAACTCCCGGTTGATGCTGGTCAGCAGCTCCAGGGAGGAGAGACAGGGGTTGAAGATGAGGGCGGTCCGGTGTCCCTCCGAATCCAGCCGGTTCAGGAAGGTGCGCAACAGCGTCGTCTTGCCGGTGCCGACCTCGCCGGTCAGCTCGATGAAACCGGCGCGGCTCTCCACGGCGTAGAGCAGGTGCGCGAACGCCTCCCGGTGCTGGGCGCTCATGAACAGGAACCGGGGGTTCGGGGTGATGGTGAAGGGGCTTTCCCGAAAGCCGTAAAATGTACAGTACATGGCGGGTTTGGGTCCTCAGGCAGGCGTTCCTATCCGAAGCGCAGAATATAGCGCGAATCTGCTGATAAATAAAGGGGAAAGGAGCCGGCGGCCGGTTGCCGCGGTTCGGGAGGCTAGTGCAGGATGCCCAGGCCGGCCATTTTGTCCAGGATGGCTCGCAGAGCCGGCTGCAGATCGGCCGCCGCCAGGAATCCGAGATCGGTGTGCTCCGGCGGGTCCTCCGCGCTAAAGGAGAGGTGGACCGTCACCACGGGGTGCGGGTGCACCAGGGTGCGGATGATCTGGTGCTCCGCCAGGGTGAAGGTGTTGGTGGTGGAAACCACGATCTGCCCGGCCCGCAGCAGCACCTGGGCCACCTCGCCGAAGCGCCGCACCAGCTCCTCGGCGTTCTTGTCGCTGAGGTCGCTGCACAACCCCATCTGCAGGTTCTTGCCGTCCAGGAGGTAGACCTGCCGGCCGGAATCGAACAGGCTGCGCTCCAGCAGGCGTGCCAGCCGTGCCTTGCCGGTGCTGCGCTCACCGGTGAAAAGGATGACGCCCGGGTGGTGGCCGTTGCGCGCGACCCGCTCCGCCAGCCGCACCTCGCCGGGGCGCCACTGGAAATCGCGCAGCCGGGCCTCCCGGCGGAAGGGGTCCTGGGAGTCCTGCAGCGCCTCCATGACGATGCCGCCACCCCAGATATCGCAGCCGTCGATGATGACGAACCGGCCGGTGACGTCGCTGTCGCTGAAGCGGTCCAAGGCGAGCGGCTTCCTGGCCTTGATGACCACCTCGGCCACGTCGTTGCACTCCAGGTGCCGCCGTGGTCCTACCCGGGCCAGGGTGGCTGCGTCGGTGATCCCGAGGATCGCCTCGAGTTCCATCTCGACCTCGCTGGTCGTCAGGTGCAGCCCGTAGCTGCGCCCCATGGCAAGCGGCCGGCCACCCATCCAGAAGACGTTGGCCCGGAAGCGGGTGCAGACCTCGGGGGGCGCCTCCTTCAGGGAGGCGAGCTCGCCGCGCTCGACGAAGATCTGCTCGCTCAGGGTGAACCCCGTCGAGCGTCCCGCCCCGACCGAGCGGGGGGGAGGCGCCACGTTGAACGCCTCGATGCTGGCGACCCGCGAGCTCTTGTTGGAGGGGGAGAAGACCAGGGTGTCGCCGACCCTGAGCTCGCCGGTTTCCACCCTGCCGGCAATGATGCGGCGCGCGTCGAACTTGTAGACGTCCTGCACCGGGAAGCGCAGCGGCAGATCGGTGCGGGCCGGCAGCTTGCGGAAGGCGCCGAGGCTCTCCAGCAGCGTCGGCCCCTGGTACCAGGACATGGTCGGGCTCGCCTGCGCCACGTTGTCGCCGTCGCGGGCGCTGACCGGTATGAAGCAGGAGGGGGAGAGTTCCAGCTCCTTCAGGAAGCCCCGGTAGTCGGCCTCGATGCCGGCGAAGACGCCCCGGTCGTAGCCGACCAGGTCCATCTTGTTGACGACCACCACCAGCTGGCGGATTCCCAAAAGGCTCAGCAGGTAACCGTGGCGCCGCGACTGCTCCTGTACCCCCTCGGCGGCATCGATGATGAGCACGGCCGCCTCCGCACGGGCGGCCCCCGAGATCATGTTCTTCAGGAACTCCTTGTGCCCGGGGGCGTCGAGGATCAGGTACTGCCGGTTCAGCCAGCTGAAAAAGGTGCGCGCGGTGTCGATGGTGATCCCCTGCTCCTGCTCCTCCAGGAAGGCGTCGAACAGAAAGGCGTACTCGAAGGGCTTCCCCTGTTTGGCGCAGATCTGGCGCACCTTTTCCAGGTGCCCGTCGGGCAGCGAGCCGGTGTCGGCGTAAAGCCGGCCCAAAAGCGTCGACTTGCCGTGGTCGACATGCCCGACGAAAACGATCTGCAGGCGCTCCAGGGCCGGGGTCACGCGCGCTCTCCCGACCGCGCGACCGGTGGGGCCCCCTCCTGCCGCGCCACGTGCTGCTTCAGGTAGCGCGCGATGCGCCTGACCGATTCCCGGACTCCCATGGTCCCGGTATCGAGTGTCAGCTCAGGGGCAAGCGGTTCCTGGTAGGGACTGTCGATGCCGGTGAATTCCGGCAGCACGCCGGCGCGGGCCTTCTTGTAGAGCCCCTTCGGGTCGCGCTCCTCGCAGGTGGCGAGCGGGCAGTTCAGGTAGATCTCGATGAAATCCTCCGGGCCGAACAGGGCGCGCACCCGGTCCCGGTCCTCACGGTAGGGCGATATGAAAGCGGCAAGGACCACGACCCCGGCGTCGACAAAGAGCCTGGCGACCTCGCCGATGCGCCGGATGTTCTCGCGCCGGTCATTTTCGGAAAAGCCCAGGTCGCCGTTCAGACCGTGCCGGAGGTTGTCACCGTCCAGCAGGTAGGTGTACCACCCCTGCTCGAAGAGCAGTTCCTCGACCAGGTGGGCCAGAGTCGACTTCCCGGATCCCGAGAGTCCGGTGAACCAGAGCACCAGGGAGCCGTGGCCGTTGCGCCGGTGGTAATCCTCCCTGGAAAGCCTGCGTTCCTGCCAGGTTATGTTGCCACTGCGGATTTCCATGGGAATCTCCGAATCTCAGTGCCTGACCGCGACCCGCACCGCCCCCCCTCCTGTCAGGAGGTACTGACAAGAGATCTCAAGCCCGGCCATAGTGCTAAGGCAGCGCTTCTTCACGGGCAGCAGGCAAGGTAACGAGGATGACGCAATGAGTACAGCGAAACGGTCAGGATGGCGTTTACCCGGTGGGGAACTCTCAGCGCCACGACCGGCTACTGTACACCGGGGCGCGAGCGCCACCGATTGACCGCTGGAGCGGGTACACACCTGTACAAAACCTAATAATAGCCGATTAATGCTGAAAATAAAGGGGGAGGGAACATTTTAGGAGAGATATTTGCGGTTAGGCTGGCGGAGAATCTGCAATAACCGCAACGAGCGATGTATCCCGGTCGCTCGCTCGATCGGTCACTCACTCTCCTTGACCAGATACACGGAGTGGTGCGCTTCGGTGTCAGCCCGGTGGGCGGAAAGGTCGGCAGCAACGGCGTCGATCTTCTTGCTGAGTTTCAAATCAACAGCATCGATCTGCTTGCTGAGCTTAATTTCAACGGCTTCAATCTTGTTGCTGAGCCTCAGATCAACGTCGTCGATCTTCTTGCTGAGCCTCAGATCAACGTCGTCGATCTTCTTGCCGAGCCTCAGATCAACGTCGTCGATCTTCTTGTTCAGGGTGTCAATCTTGAAATCCAGAAAATCGAAACGCTCCTCGTGTCGCTGGAACCCCTCGCGCATCTCGCTGCGGAGCGCGTCATAACCTTCAAGAACCAGGTTAAACTTGCCGTTGATGTCCTCGAGTATGACTTCAAGGTTTTCTTTTTTCATGGGTTTCTCCCGCGTGCGGATACAGGCGCATATCCGGACCCGAAGTATGACACAGAACCTACCGGGAATCAACGCCCAGGGGGAAGCCGGAGGTAACGGGGTGCGGCGTCCGGTCAGTAGCGGTAGCTCAGCTCGGCGCGCAGCAGGCGGTTGGTCCTGCTGGCCCCCTGGCGCAGCTCCAGGTTGTCGATCCACTCCTGACCGTAATTGAGCAGCGCGTCCCAGTCGCCGTAGACCGGCAGGGTCCAGAAAGCGCGCAGGGCGACCTTGCGCTCGATGGCCTGCTGCACCCCGTTGAGATCGAAGCGGCCGCTGGGGCCGACGGTGATCCGGCCGAAATCGCCCCGCGAGGTGCGATAAGCCTCGAGCGCCAGGTTGTTGCGCACCGAAAACCAGTGGCTGTAGCGCAGGAAGAACTCCTGGGCCCCTCCCCCCTGGGAATCGCCGACGGGGAGGCCGTAGCGCAGATACCCCTCGGGGAAGGTCGAATTGGTATAGAGGATCTGGTTACCGCGGAAGTACTCGAAGCGCAGGTCGTCCCGGCCGCTGTCGGTGAGCCTCGGGATGTAGAATCCGGCGAGATAGCTCTCCACGATCGGCCAGAAGGCGGCAGAGTCCTCTCCCGAATATTCCCCGTACAACTCGGCGTTCCTCAACCAGGGGAACCGGAAGCGCAGCTCGAAACCGGCCAGGGAATTCGAGTTGTCCTCGCCGGTTCCGCCGATCAAGCCCCGTATGGTGTTCCCGAAGCTGTTGTTCACCCCGGGCCCCCCGACCTGGCGCCCCAGGTTGATCCCCAGTTCGGAGTTCTCGCTCGGCTTAAGTGAGAGCTTGGCGGCCACCAGGAAGGGCTGGCGCTCGACCCCGTCGGTCACCGACGTTTCGAAGCGGGACACGATCAGGTCGTATTTCAGGTCCCATAGGTAGCGGGAGCCGACGGGCTCCGGGCTGGAGAGCTTGATCAGGTCGAAGTTCGCAGCGTTGTTGGAGAGGGTCAGGGCGCCGCGGTAGCCCAGTCCGAGCCAGTTCTCGTCCCGCCCCACCTCGAGTTCCATCCCTTCCCCGCCAAGCTTCAGGTACCCCCTGTTAAGGCGCAGGCGCGGCTCGTCGTCGGAGCGGGACCAAAGGAGCATCGGCTCGACCAGCAGGGCGGCTTGGGTGCGGTAATACGCTTCGCCGCTCAACCGGAGATCCAAGTTGCTGCCGGCGCGGTAGACCACCCCGTCGTTGTTCTCGAAGAGCGGGGTCCCCTCGCTGCCGCGCTGCTGCGTCGGGTTGGGATAGGGGGTCGGCGGGCGCAGGCCGGAGCCGATGCCGAAGACACCCTCGTTGCCGGGGTCGTTGACGGCGCGGAAGTAACTCCTCGGGGCGCCGTCGAGATAGACGTAGCGCAGCCGCGCCGAGGGAAGCGGGTTGTAGTCGAAGCGCTTGGCCATGGCAGCCTGGCCGTAGAGCTCCACCTCGCGGGGCATAAGCTCCCGGAGCCGCTGCACGATTTCCCCGGCCAGCGCCGGATAGCCGCCCATGGAAAGCCGCTCCTCGGCCTGCCTGAGGAGCCGCACCGCCTCGCTTTTCGAGTAGGGGCGGATCCCCTTGATGTCGGAGCTGACCAGACCGAAGCCGGAGAGCTTGTCCAGGTAGGAGTAGACGGGGCTGTCCAGCGGTATGTTGGAGGAGGAAAGTGCGAAGGCGCTGCCGGAGTGCAGGGCCGCCAGCAGCAGCGCTGCCAGGAGAAGTATCAAGGTTTTCATAGGATCCCAGAGCAAGAATGACATGCAATCGCAAAGAGGAACAACGTCAGAATGCTACACGTTTTCAACAATTGGACAACTGTTTTTTTTGAGGGCCGGCGGCGCGCATCAGGCCGCCGAGTCGCCCTTCGGGCCGGCGACCCGCAGGTTGCGAACGAAGGCGAGCTTTTGGGGCGGGAACAGGTCGGGCCTCACCCTTTGGAAGGCGAGCGGAGGGGCGACTTCAAAATGATAGCGCGGCACGAATTCTGGGACGATCGCCCTCAGGACATCGAGCAGACCGGCGATGTTGGAGTCCTTGGCGAGGGCGAAGAGCTCGTTCAGCCGGTCGACCACCCGGCCGAGGTCGGTCTCCACCGGCACCATGACGCGGATCTTGCGGTGCGCCGTCGGCTTGATCCCCTCGCCGTCGATGAGCAGTTCCTCGAAGAGCTTCTCGCCCGGCTTGAGACCGGTGAAGACGATGTCGATATCCTTGTAGGGAACCAGCCCCGAGAGCTGGATCAGTTCCTCGGCAAGCGACAGGATGCGGACCGGTTCGCCCATGTCCAGGACGAAGATGTCCCCCCCCTTGCCGATGCATCCGGCCTGCAGCACGAGCTGGGAAGCCTCGGGGATGGTCATGAAATAGCGCACCACGTCCCGGTCCGTCACCGTGACCGGGCCGCCCTTGCGGATCTGCTCCTTGAAGAGCGGGATGACGCTGCCGTTGCTGCCGAGCACGTTGCCAAAGCGCACCGTGGTGAACTTGGTCTTGCTGGTCTCGGCGAGCGCCTGCACGTAGATCTCGGCGCTGCGCTTGGTGGCTCCCATGACGTTGGTCGGGTTCACCGCCTTGTCGGTGGAGACCATGACGAAGTTGCGCACCTTGAACTTGTGGGCCGCGTCGGCGACCACCTTGGAGCCCAGTACGTTGTTCAGGACCGCCTCAGCCGGGTTGTACTCCATCATGGCGACATGCTTGTAGGCGGCGGCGTGGAACACGACCTCGGGGCAGAACTCGTCGAACAGGGTCTCCACCCGGTCCTGGTTCTTGACGTCGCCCATCATCGGGATGATGCGCAGCTCGGGGAAGCTCGCGGCGAGTTCCTTCTCGATGTAGAAGAGCGGAGTCTCCGAGTGGTCGAACAGTATCAGCTTGGCCGGCTTGAAGAGCGCCACCTGGCGGCAGATCTCGCTGCCGATGCTGCCGGCGGCGCCGGTCACCAGCACCCGCTTGTCGGTGAGGTAGCTGCGGATCGCCGTCTGGTCCAGCACGACCGGGTCGCGCCCCAAGAGGTCCTCGATCTCCACGTCCTTGATCTGGGAGATGGAGACCTTGCCGTCGATGATGGCGGTGATGCCGGGCAGGGTCTTGAAGCGCGCCTTGGCACGCTCGCAGCTGGCGATGACCCGGCGCATCAGGGCCCCGTCCCCGGAAGGGATGGCGAAGATCACCTCTTCCACGCGGTGGATCTTCACCAGGGCCCTGAGACGGTTGGTCCCGCCCAGCACGCGCACCCCCGAGAGGCGCAGGCCGCGCTTGCCGGGATCGTCGTCGACGAAGCCGACCACGTTGTACGGGGAGCTCGCCTGCTTCCTGATCTCGCGCAGCAGCAGGTTGCCGGCATCCCCCGCGCCGATGATGAGGGTCCGCTTCCCCTTCCTGAGCGAGGGGACCACCCTGGTCTCACGGTAGATCCGCCAGACCAGGCGGCTTGCCGCGACGAAGGCGAAGAGCAGGAACCAGTCCAGGATATAGATGGAGCGGGGCAGTGCGAAGGGGCCGCGCAGGAATACCAGGAGGACCATCGTGACCAGGGAGGAGAAGGTGACCACTTTGAAAATCTGGAAAGCGTCCTGCAGGGAGGCGTAGCGCCAGATGTTGCGGTACATGCCCGAGGCGGCGAACAGCACGGGCTTGGCGACCAGCACCACGGCAAGCCCCTGGAGCAGCATTTCCAGCTGGTTGGGCGGAACCTGGAAGTCGAAGCGGAGCAGAAATGAGAAGGTCAGCGCGGCGGCTATTAATACTACGTCCAGGAAAAAAACCAGGACCCTCTTCGCACGAAACATTCTAACCCCCAACCGGCTTATATCAGTCCACAAAAAAAGACCACGCGCATTCGAGCAAAGCGTTTGGATAATAGCATCTAATGGAAGAAAAGCAACCTTTAATGTTTCATTTTTGCCACATCATGATCAGGCGCTAACCTCCCCCGGTCTGACAAGTCCGGGGAGTCCCGGCTCCCTTCGCCACGAATCGAATATTATCTGTGCCTTAGAAACACCGGACGGGACAGGCGAAGGTCAGTGTGTGACTCCTTCACTCCGGACAACCTTGAGAACGGTCAGCAACAGTATACGAAGGTCAAGGGAAAAGGAGCGGCTTTTGAGATACTGTTCGTCGAAATCGACCTTGACCGGGATCGGCAATTCGTCCCTGCCGTTTATCTGGGCCCAGCCGGTCAGACCGGGAGTCAGCTGATGAATTCCCTTTTGCGTCCGTAACTCGATGAGATCGTATTGGTTGTAAAGGGCCGGGCGCGGCCCGACGAAGCTCATGTGGCCGCGCAGGATGCTGATGAGCTGCGGGAGTTCATCCAGACTGGATTTGCGCAGGAACTTCCCCGCGGGAGTCAGGAACCGGTCCGGGTCGCCGAGCAGATGGGTGGCGACGGCGGGGGTCTCCACCAGCATGGTGCGGAATTTGGGCATTTTGAAAATGACGTTGTTTCTCCCGACCCGGTCGGACCAGTAAAGCACCGGGCCGCGGGAGGTGAGCTTCACCAGCAGGGCGGCGCCCAGCATCGGGATGGCGCAAAGTGCCAGGGCAAATAGCGCACAGGTGAGGTCGAAAAATCGCTTCACGCCAGCTCCCGCATCCAGCCTTCCAAACGGTCGATCAGCATGCCCCGCTCAAAATTGGCCTCACAGTACGTCTTGCCGCGTTTCCCCATCTCCTCCCTCTCCTCCTTCGGCATGCGGTACATCGCCAGGACGGAATCGGCCAGGGCCTCGGCATCCTCGGCAGGAGAGGAGAGCCCCGCGCCGGACTCCCGGACCAGCTGCGCGCCTTCACCGTCCAGTGCGGCGATTATCGGGCGTCCGCACGCCAGGTAGGACTGGATCTTGCCCGGGACGGTGAGAGCGAACGCGGGGTCGCGCTTCAGGGTGACCAGCATGGCGTCTGCCTGAGCGAAGAATCCCGTCATTTCCTCGGGTGCCCTGCGACCGACCAGGTGCACCCTGCCGCCGAGCAGCCGGTGGGCCACCTGCCCCTTGACCCAGTCGAAGTGGCGACCGTCCCCCACGATCACCCAGTGGATATCGGGAACCGGCCTGAGTATTTCAGCCGCCTGGAGAATGGTCCCGAAATCCTGGGCCACGCCGACATTGCCGGCGAACATGACACGGAAACCCGCCGGCAGCCCGAGGGAAGCCGGGTGAGCGGCAGCCCGCTGGGTCCGGTATTCGGGCTCATACCAGTTCGGAAAGTATCCTGTCAGTCCGGCTGGGACCCCTTTTGCGGTGATGCCGGGAAGAAATCCTTTGGACGCCACGACTATCTTGTCGCAGCCCCGGTAGATGAAGCGCACCAGGTTGTCAACCTGCGACAGCACGCGCTCCGAACGAACCGCCCCGGTCGCGGAGAGGCTTTCCGGCCACAGGTCGAGGATCCAGAAGAGGATCGGAACCCGCTTGAGCCTTTTCAGGAAAAGGGCGGGGAGCCCGACCGTCACCGGCGAGAGCTGGCAGACGAAGATCAGGTCGAATTTCCCGCGGCAAAGAACAGGCCCGAGCAGGGTGGCGGAGAGTGCAAACGACAGGTAGTTGAGTGCGAGCCTGACTCCGCTTCCCTTGCCCCTGGGCAGCAGTGGCACCCGCAGGACCCGGACCCCGCGGTACACCTCGCGCGTTTTGTTGACAAGCCCGTAGCCGGGGAAGAACTCCCCCTTGGGATAGTTCGGGACCCCGGTGAGAACCGCGACCTCGTGGCCGCGCTCGACCAGGCCGGCGGCCAGGTCGTTGATCCGGAAATTTTCCGGCCAGAAATATTGGGAGACTATCAGGACTTTCATCTATCCCTGCTTTTTCCATACCGTGCGGTTCACGTAATCCGTATAACTGAGGATTATGCGCACGACCTTGTCGGACACGTTCGGCATGGAGTAGTCCGCCACCCGCCGCAAGGTCCGCTGCTCACCGCGCTTTTGATCCTCGAGCAGCGCGAGCCCCTGGTGCACGCGGTCCAGTTCCAGGCCGGTCATCATGACACTCGCTTCCTCCATTGCTTCGGGTCGCTCGTGTGCCTCCCGCAGATTCAGGGCAGGGAAGTTGAGGATCGAGGACTCTTCGCTGATGGTGCCGCTGTCGGAGAGCACCGCGCAGGCGTGCATCTGGAGCTTCACGTAGTCGGTGAGACCGAGCGGCTTCAGCAATTCGACCTTCTCGTGGAAAGTGACCCCAAGGCTTTCCACCCGCTTGCGGGTCCGCGGGTGGGTGGAGACGATCACCCGCTTGCCGTAGGTCCGGGCCAGGCCGTTGAGTATGTCGACCAGCTTGCGGAAGTTCGTCTCGGAATCGACATTTTCCTCCCGGTGGGCGCTCACCACGAAGTAATCGGAAGCGGTAAGCCCCAGCGAGCCGAGCACGCAGGAGGCCTCGATCTTCGGCAGGTAGTGATTGAGCACCTCGAACATGGGCGAGCCGGTCTTGATGACCCGGTCCGGAGGCAATCCCTCGCGCAGCAGGTACTCGCGAGCGATGTCGCTGTAGGTCAGGTTGACGTCGCTCGTGTGATCGACGATCTTGCGGTTGGTCTCCTCCGGGACGCGCTGGTCGAAGCAGCGGTTGCCGGCCTCCATATGAAAGATGGGGATCTTGCGCCGCTTCGCCGGGAGGACGGCCAGGCAGCTGTTGGTGTCGCCGAGCACCAGGAGCGCCTCCGGCTCAATCTCGGCCAGCAGCGGGTCTATTTTTATGATCATCTGGCCAATGGTCTCGGCGGCGCTCCCCCCTGCGGCACCCAGAAAGTAATCAGGCGCGCGGATTGCCAGGTCGTTGAAGAAAATCTCGTTCAGTTCGTAGTCGTAATTCTGGCCGGTGTGGACCAGGATGTGTTCCATGTACTGGTCCAATTTGGGGAGGACCCGGGAAAGGCGGATAATCTCAGGCCGGGTTCCGACCACGGTGACCACTTTCAACTTCTTCATCGTTACCTCCGGCAGCCGCTGCCTATCAAAGCACGAACTCCCCTCCCCCGCCCGCGGCGCGGCAACCGATCCCGGTTGGCGCTCTCACCCAGGCGGCGGATGAGCTTTCGTTAGATTTCCCGGACCGGAGTCACCGGTTCAAAGAACGTATCAGGGTTTTCCGCGTCGAACAGCTCGTTGCACCACATGACAGTCACCATATCGTTTGAGCCGGTGTTCGTGATGTTATGGGTGTAGCCGGTGGGGATGTCGACGACCTCCAGGCTCTCTCCCGAGACGGGATAGGCAATCACCTCCTCAGTACCGACCTTCCTGAACCTGACCACTCCCGAGCCGCTCACGACCAGGAACTTCTCGTTCTTCGTGTGATGCCAGTGATCTCCCTTGGTGATCCCCGGCCTGGAAATATTAATGGAAACCTGCCCACGGTCAAGGGTCCTGATGAATTCGGTGAAGGAACCGCGCGCGTCGCGGTGCATCTGGAGCGGATAACTGAAGCCGTCCCTCGGCAGATAGCTCAGGTAGGTGCTGTAGAGCTTTTTCACCAGGGGGTCCGAGAGCTCCGGGATGCCCCGGGAGATGCGGCTTTCCCTGAAGGAGCGGATCAGGTCCGCGAGGTCGCCCAGTTTCGCGCTGTGGACCGGCTGCACCCGGCAAAATGCCCCGTCCCTGTCGGGCGCGGCATCGAGCAGCGCGGCAAAGGCGTGCACCACGTCATCGATGTAGACCAGGTTCAGCACGACACTCGGGTCGTTGACCTGAATCGGGAGTCCGTTGGCTATGTTGTGACAGAAGGTGGCGACGGCCGAATTGTAGTTGGGCCGGCACCATTTGCCGAAGACGTTGGGAAGGCGAAACACATGGCCTGGAGCGCCGGTTGACCGGGAGTACTCGAAGACGGCCGCTTCGGCCGCACGCTTGCTCGAGCCATAGGGATTGTCGAGCGCCGCCTGTACGGAGGAGCTGAGAGCGACGGGCACCCGCCTGCCGCCCGCCGCGAGGTGCCGGCAGATGCTCTGGGTGAGGCCGGCATTGCCCGTTTGGAACTCCTCCGGGTCGAGCGGCCGGTTGACCCCGGCCAGATGGAAGACGAAGTCGGCCTGGTCCAGCAGGGAGCCCAAGACCGCGGGGTCATCCTGCAGGTCATGGCAGAGCAGGCGCACCCCGGCTCGTTGCTGCAGGGTCACCCGGAGATTCTTGCCGACAAACCCCTCGGAGCCGGTTATCAGGACGCTCTTCACGGCTTGATCCCGGCGGCGGCGAGCTGCAGCTGCAGGTACTCGAGCTTCCCCAAGAGGTCCTTGACGCCGGCGGCGTCGAGGCGCTGGGTGTTGTGCGAGTTGTAATCCTCCACTTCGGCGATGCTTTCCTGCCCTTCGGTGAAGTACTTGCCGTAGTTCAGGTCGCGGTCGTCGGGCACGACCCGGTAATAGCCGCCCAGGTCCTCGGCCTTGACCCGCTCCTCCCGGGTCAGCAGGGTTTCGTACAGTTTTTCGCCGTGGCGGGTGCCGATGACCTTGACCGGATTGTCGGCCTGGAAGAGCTCCCTGACGGCGAGCGCCAGGTCCAGAATGGTGGATGCCGGTGCCTTCTGAACGAAGATGTCGCCCTGCCTGGCGTTGCAGAAGGCGTAGATCACCAGGTCAACGGCATCTTCGAGCGACATGAGGTACCGGGTCATGTTCGGATCGGTGACCGTGAGGGGCTTGCCTTCCCTGATCTGCTTGACGAAAAGCGGGATCACCGAGCCGCGCGAGGCCATGACGTTGCCGTAGCGGGTGCCGCAGATCACGGTCTGCCCCGTGCCGGTGCTGCGGGCCTTGGCGACCATCAGCTTCTCCATCATCGCCTTGGAGATCCCCATGGCGTTGATGGGGTACACCGCCTTGTCGGTGCTGAGGCAGATGAGTTTCCTGACCTTGTTGGCGAGGGCCGCGTTCAGCACGTTCTCGGTACCGAGCACGTTGGTGCGCACCGCCTCCATGGGATAGAACTCGCAGGAAGGCACCTGCTTGAGAGCCGCGGCGTGAAAGACATAATCGACGTTTTGCATCGCGGCATGCACGCTGTCGTAATTGCGGACATCCCCGATGTAGAACTTGAGCTTGGGGCTGTCCAGCGAGATGCGCATGTCTTCCTGCTTTTTCTCGTCACGGCTGAAGACCCGTATTTCCTTGATTTCCGTGTGCAGAAAGCGCTGCAGGACGGCGTTGCCGAACGAACCGGTGCCGCCGGTGATCAACAAGGTGCTGTTACTGAACATGGTCGTGCTCCTGCTGGTGCGGAGTGGATGCTGCTGTCACGAGGGGTGGCTCGCGCGGATGAGCTCGTCCTTTTCCCTCGGCGTCGGATAATTGATCAGGACCGCCCGGTACACCCCCTTGAACACGAACAGGCTCCCTGCTGCCGCGCCGATGGTGCCGCAGCAGTCAACCAGGTCGCCGATATCCTTGAGGGACCCGGCTCCGCCCAAAAAGGTGACCGGTATGCGTGCCGCCTGTTTCACCCGCCGGGCCAGCTCAAGGTCATACCCCTTCATCTGCCCGTCGTTGTCTATGGAATTGATGACAATTTCGCCGGCCCCGAGCTCTTGAACCCGGGACACCGTTTCAAAGAGGGAGCGCTTCGAGTTCCTGGTGCCGTTGTGGGTGTAGATGTCGTAGTCCTTCCCGAACAGCTTCCGCTTGACGTCCAGAACGACCACGACACTCTGGCGCCCCACCTCCTCCGCAATCTGGGTGATGAGCTCCGGTGTCTGCATGGCGGCGGCGCTGATGGCGACCTTTTCGACCCCGAGTCCGATGATCTTTTTGGCCTGCGAGGCCAGGCGCACGCCGCCGCCGTAACAAAGCGGCATGCGGCACTCCGCTGCCAGTCGCGTGATCATCGTGTAGTTCGGCTCGGCGCCCCTGGCGCTGGCGTCGATATCGAGGACGATGAGCTCGTCGGACTCCTTCTCGTTGAAGATCTTCACCGCATTGATCGGATCGCCCACATATTTGGGCGCCTTGAAATTGACCGTCTTTACCAGCCCGTTGTCGTGAACCAGCAGGCACGGGATAATCCTGGGTCTCAGCATCTCATAACTCCGCGAAGTTCTTCAGCAGGTCGGTGCCGAAGTGATGGCTTTTCTCGGGGTGGAACTGCACCCCGTACACGTTGCCCGACTGCACGGCGCAGCAGAAATCGGTGCCGTAGGATGCCGTTGCTATGACGTGGCCCGGATGCGCGCACTGGTAGAAATACGAGTGCAGGAAGTAGAAGCGGGCCTCCGATTCGAGTCCCCGGAACAGCCGGTGGCTGCCGGTTACCCGGACGTCGTTCCACCCCATATGCGGCAGGGGGAGCCGGGCGGCGTCCGGCAGGGAGGTGAAGGATCTCACCCGCCCCGGGATCCAGCCCAGTCCGCCCGTGGTCCCTTCGTCGCTTGAGTCGGCAAGGATCTGCATGCCGACGCAGATGCCGAGCACGGGCAGCTGCGCGCCCAGCACCAGGCGGTCCAGCGCCGGCCTCATGCCGGAGGCCTCCAGCAGTTCCATGGCGTGGTCGAAAGCCCCCACCCCGGGCAGGATCAGCTTGCTCGCCGCCTCCAGTTCGCCCTGGGTCCTCGCGACGGCCACCTCTATCCCGAGGCGGTTGTAGACATTGACGAATGCCTGGATGTTGCCCAGTCCGTAATCGATAATGGCGATCATCGGAACAACCTTTTTTCCAGCCCCAGCTTGGCCATTACCTTGGCCCCGAGGCCTATCAGGAAATACTTGTTCTTGTAGTCGTGGAAGCTCTTGTTTTCCCCCTCGAAGATCTGCTGCAGCTCCTGCACCGACAGGTCCAGCTTGTGCGCGACATACTCGAACTCCTGCAGCAGGAAATGCTCATCGAGCTCAGGCTTCGCTATCCTGTCGAGGGCTTCCTGACGCGTCATCTGGCCGGTCATGATCAGGCTGGAAAAATGGGCACGCCGTTTCTCGTAGCCAAACTTCCGCGGCATCCAGTAGTCCTCGTAGAACCGCGTGAAACGCGACTCGTGATGCTTGTGGAGAAACGGCTTCCAGCCGAAAAGCTCTCCCAGCTCCTTCTCGGCATCCCGCTTTATGAAGGGGACACAGTTGAGCGGCCGGAAAACTTCCATGCCCAGCGCGTACTTGTAGTAAATTTTGTAGGTGAATATGTCGACTATCGGGAAGCTGTCCAAGGGGCGCTTACCGAACTTGGAGTGGATGTCGAGAATCAGGGTCTTGTCGATGCCCGGATAGGCGCCCCACTGGTCCGGTTCCCGGCAGCACTCGGTGGAGAAGTTCCCGCCGGTGAGCACGTATTTGATGTTATTTTTCCTGGCGAACTTGTACAGCATGGAGAAGAATGCGGTGTCCTGGGGGATATCCTGGTCCGCGATCTGGGCTTTCAACAGGGCGACCTGCAGATCCTTCATCTCCTCCCAGTTGATCACCTCCGTGTACAGGTCGAGCCCCAGGCCGTCGACGAGCTTTTCGATGTTTCCCACCGCCTGGTCGGTATTCCATCCGGCGTCCACGTGGAAGAGCAGCGGCCGCAGCCCCATCTTTTCCTTGACGATGTAGGTGCAGTACGAGCTGTCCAGGCCGCCGCTCAGGCCGATGATGCAATCGAAGTCCCTGCCGATGCCGTCCTTGCGGATCTTTTCGGCGACCTTGGCAAGCTCGGCTGCGCCCCGGGCATCGGTATGCCAGTGGGGAAGGATGTTTTTTTCGAAGTTATTGCAGTAGTCACACTGCCCCCTCGCGTCAAACGTGATGTTCGAGTCCGAGGTATCCATAATGCAACTGCTGCAGATGCGGTATTCGACGTTGGTCATAGATTCACCAGCCTTTTGCTTCGGTTGTAATATCCCAGTCAGTTCGGGCCCTTTCTCCCGGTTTTATTGCCGACCTGCGCCAGGAATTCCCAGGTCTCGCGAGCGCAGCGGGCCCAGGTGTATTGGCGTGACAATGCCTCCGCCTTTTGGGCGACGCATCGCCTGAAACAGTCATCCACGACCAGCTTTTCGACGGCCCGGGCGATGGAACCGGGATCCTCCGGGTCGAAATAGGCGCCGGCGTCGCCCAGGATTTCCGGCATGGGGCCGCGCTCGGAACAGGCGATCGCCAGCCCGGCGGCCATCGCCTCCACCAGGGTGTTGGGCATGTTCTCGCAGCTCGAGGCGAAGATGAAGATGTCCGCCGTCCGGTGCTGGCGCGGGATTTCGCTGTGGCTCACCGCGTCGAGCAGCTCGACGAAAAGCCCGTCGGGATCCTCCTGCGCGATGGCCTGGTCGAGCAGCTCCCTGGCGGGGCCGGAACCACCGCCCACCAGCTTCAGCAGGACCGGATGCCCGGCCCTTCTCAGGACGGCTATGGCGCGTACCACCTGCCACTGGTGCTTGTACAGGTCGGCGTTGGAGACGTACAGGCAGCGCAGGTTCCCGTCCGGGGCGCCGGCCGGGGCGGCGGCCTCGCCGCGGCGAAACTCCTCGCCCACGCCGTGGTGGATCACCCGCACCCGGTTCAGCTTCCCGGTGAAGCGCTGGATCACCTCGGAGGCGTAATGGGTGAGAAAGAGCGCGCCCGTGGCCTGGCGCAGCGAGCGGACCTGCAGGTGCTTGAGCAGGTACAGGCGCAGCCGGGAAAAGGAGAGCAGGCGGTAGCGCTGCATCTCCCGGCCTTCGAAGGAGAGCATGTCGCGGCTCATCACGACGCACGGCGTGAACCTGCAGACCGTGCCGGCATCGGTGCTGAGCAGCACGTCGCACCCTGCCCGCTCTATCTCGCGGGGTAGGTTCCATTTCTGCCACCACATCTGGCGCAAAAGCGAGCGGTCCAGCTCGGGGGGGCCGTGTTTGACGAGCCAGGGCGCATCGGGCAACGATTCCAGGAGCTTGCCGTAGGACCAGACGTGCACCGCCGCGATGCCGTGCCGGCGCGGGTCCTCGGCGTTGAGGATGCCGAGCAGATGCGCCTTGGCGCCGCCGGAGCGGTTGCGCGAGGCGTCGATGGCGACGCTGAGCAGGCCCCTGGTGTCACGGTGCGCCGGCGGGGCGGAGCTTTGCTGATTCACGTGCTTTCCTTTCAAAGCGCGGCGGCGCGCGTTGCGAGTTCGCGGTGCCGGCGACGCGGCGCGGCACCGCGGGACACCGACTTCCTGGAAGAATACCGGATCAGTTGCCGGAGCATCCATACGGTTGCCAGCTGAATCAACAAAAGAACGACGATGTTGGTGAACTCCCCGACGATCAGGCCCATCGCTCCCCAGTTGAGGTACGCGTAGCGCACGTTTTCGATGAAGCTGAAGGGGTCATTGCCGGCAAGGCGCCGCCGGTATCTCGCATAGTAGAGCAGCAGCCACCCCGCCACCAGGCCGAACTGCAGGGTGCCGAGACAGATGCCCAGACCCGGGCCAAAATTGATGATCGCCTCGGGGATTATCCCGGTCGACAGGAAGGAGGTCCCGCCCCAGGCATCGCCGGCATATTCATTGGTCAGCACGTTCCCGCCGGGGTCCGGCTTAGCCGGCCAGAAGGCGCGGGGAACGAAGTTCGTGATGACTGTCAGGTAGGTGAAGCCGTAGTGCGGTTCCACGTGCTCCGCACTGAGCACCAGATCGAGCGGAATGATGCCGTACTTCGCCCAACCGAAGCTCATTTTGGCGTCATTGCTGCTTTCCTTTGACAACCCGGTTACGAGCCCCTCCTTGCCGAACCCCACGCCTTCACGCGCCACCTCCAGCAAGGAGGCGACCATAAGGGCACCTACCGCGAAGATGAGCAGCCAGCGGGCACTGATGCGCCGCACCGAGTGATGGTAGATCAGCGCCATCATGGCGAAGTTGGCAAGCAGTGAGCCTCTGGAACCGGTGAGCAGGGCCATGACCACGAAGATACAGAGATGCAGCAGGTAAAAAAGTACCTCGCCCGTCGTGCGCTGGCGTCGGGTCACCAAGAAAGAGAAATAGAGCAGGTTGACTATGGAGAAGGTCCTGATGATGGACATCAGCCAGCCCAATCCTTCGAAGTTCACCACGCTCAGCGCCAGAGCGTTGATATAGCCCACCATGCCGCCGAAGAGCGCAATCATCCAGACCTGTGCGGCGAGGGACGGCAGCGAAACCAGCCAGAACAGTGTATAGCCTATCGCCGCCCCCCCGGGTCCGCTCTGTGCCCCGAGAGGGACCCCGGATGCGGGCGCCCTGCCGGCACGCCGCAGCAGGGGAGCGAGCGCGACCAGAGCGGCGGACAGAGCGACAAGGAGCAGCAGGTAGACGGAGCAAAGTTCCCGCGAATAGTCGTGAAAGAAGATATCGCCGAAAAACAAGCCCAACGCTACCAGCAGCAACTTGTCCGGAGAAAAGCTGTCCCTGACCACGCCGAAAGACAGGGCCACGACGCTCAGCCATGCGGCAAATAGGAGGCTGCCGGTTGGTGATAACACGCTAAATCTCCAGAACAATTGACATGTGCCGTCGCCAAAAGGCCGATCAGCTGCAGGCTACGTACAATTCGTAGGTGTCATTTTCATAGGCCTTCTCGAATCCGCAGAACTCATAGACGCAGCCCTTCCTGGTCGCATCGGTTATGATTTTTTTGGAGACAGGCACCATCTTCACATTATAATTTGACACGAAATAGTCAAGATCCTTACGCGGGTAAGGAAAACTCCAGAAATAATTGTCATATTGCTCGACAGAATTTGCGAAATAGTCTTCACTGAAACAGATATCGTGCGCTGTGAGGTATGCAAGACTCCACGGGTCACCACACAAAGTGTTTAGCACAACAGTTTGCTCTCGTTTATTCATCTCGTCGACAAGCGAAACAAAATCGGCGTAGCCGTTTGTCGCTGATTTGGAGCAGTACATGGCAAAAAATATGGTTATATAAGATACATACAAAACTATATTGAGGCAAAGTATCAGTCCTATGTACTTAGGGCCAGCTGTAATTGCGAAGATAAGATAACCGGCAAGCAAAACGTATTCGAGATAACGGTCCGCTTCGCCCAGAAACAGAAATTGTTTCCTTGAGGTAATGATGGCGGTGATAACCCCCGACACGAGCCAAGCAAACAGGTAAAGGGAACCCGCGGAGTGCGTCATCTGGTCATAATTCAAAAAGGACAGCAGCAACGCTAAAAAGATGAGCCCGTGTTTCATCAGAAAAATCAGGAACGTATTTTCAGTCAAGACATATCTGCCGAGTTCCCTGACGGTTTTGGGCAGTTTGGAGCCGGTCCGTTTTTCGAAGATGGGATGCTGATGCATCAGCCTCTTGGCATAAAGGACAAGGTGCGCGATTTGGCCGCAAAGAACGCCCCAGTAATTGCCGTTGGAAACGACAATCGCGCCTATGATGGTAAGCGGCATGAACAGCAACAGGCCGGTACTGTTGACAATGACCGCGATAATCACCGAAAAGAACAGGAACACCTGCGCGGTGAACTTACTGGTATTGAGGGCCGCGGAGCCAATCAAAACTGCGGTGCCATAAAAAAGCAGATTGCCAGTCGATACATAGCCCCACAGCGCGAGAAAGACGAGGCAGGCTAGGAACTCTCCAACCGTTCGGGGAGTTCCTTCATAGGCGCGGGGCCCCTCGCCTATTCCGGTCAGCGACGGACTGACGGAAAAAGCCGCCGCCAACAAAAAGATCTCCTTGCCGCTCCAGCCAAGCGGTACCAGAAAATTCCAGGAGACCGCATAGAAGGTAGCAACGAGAAGCGAATCGAACAGGGCGCTGCTTACCTTGGCAAAACCCTCTCTGGCCGGTTTGCTGAACAATGCCAGCAGGTGGTGGTAAAATATTGGATAGCGGCATTCCCCCGGCAGGATGAACTGGGGGTTTCTTTTCAGCGACTTAAAATCATTGTTTCTTATATTTTCAGCCAGCAACAAATGGTAATAGAGATCGCTGCCGAGCGGTCTCTTCACTATCAAGCGCGGCCAATACCTGCTGATAAATGTGATAACCAGCAATAATATAATGTAACTTGTCATATAATGCCCTGGTCAGACGACAAAATCATTTATTTAACATAGAAAACAAATACAATTTCACATTCCGTTTATCCTGCTTGGTTATCACTAGGCAAAACATCACCGATGCCAACAGCAGCGCTACGGTCAGATTGAAGAGGCTTTTGGACAGCAAACCGGTCATATCGCCAGGCATGATGTCTCCGAATAGATAATTGTACCCGGCAATGAATATTGCACCCAAAATAGTCAAAAATATCGTGGAATACCGGTAAGGGATATAGTAATTTCTCTGACCGATATACAGAATAATCAGGGCGGTTACGATGGATCCTGCCAAGTAACTGTAGCAAACAGCAATAATCCCGTTTGCCTTAAGCGTTGACATTAACAGCGTGATATTTACACAGACGCCGATGGAAAACCCGAATGCTCCGAGATAGGTTTTCCTGACGACTCCGATCCCCAGAAGCAGTATCTGGAGGATGCCGGTCCACAGCAAGGCCATAGCGATAAAACCGACCAATCGTCCCGCCATAAAATAAGCGGGTGTCGATAGCAACTTGACCAGAACAGGCCCCAGCGCCCCAACCACGGCACAGATGCCGACCATCACCACGACGTAAATATCCAGCATCCTGGCATACTTATCGCGGGCATCAGGGTCTCCCATGATGGAGACGGCGTAGGGGTCCCAGGCGAGTCTGAATGCCGTGTCCACGATGGTTATGCCGGAGGCGACCTTCACCGCCAGGCTGTAAATGCCGATCTCCGCAAAGCTCAAACTACTGACCATGACAAAGCGGTTGGCATAGGTCTGAGCCCAGCCAACCAGGACCGCCGGCACCAGGGGAAGGCCATACGCCAGGATTTCTTTGGCCTCGGCTCTCCTCAGAGTAAACCTGAGGGAGCCGCGCAGGGGAAGGTAACAGACCCCTGACCAGAAAATCTTGGAGAGCGCCAGGGCCCAGAGCATCCCGGATATGCCCGAGTGCAGCACATATACGGCGAGAATGCTCAGCAACGAGCTGGTCAGGACATCACCAAGAGTTATGAGACCGTATACGGCCGCTCTCCTTTCAAACCTCAGGAGCACAGTTCCAAGAGTCATAAGCTGCGAGGGAAGAATGATTATCAAAGCTGGAAATACGACTTGCCAGGTAATCCCCCTGTATCCTACAAACTCGAATTGATACAGCCCGACCGCAATAATAGTCCAGCAGAGAGCACCTGCGACATACAGCAATATACCGGTGCCGACAAGTTCAGAGTTTCTTCCTTCAGCCTTTGATTCGTAATAGCTTCTTGCAATGCCAGACTCTACCTGCATCCCGGAGAGCACGATCAACACCGCGCTGATCGTGTTGATTATATCAATAAGACCATATTCGGATGGAGAAAAGATGCGTGTATAGATGGGAACCAATAACACGCTGACAAACCTGCTTGCTGCGCCAGAAATCCCGTAAACCAAAGAGTCTTTAAGAATATTACGCAGCATCAACCAATCCTTGCCATCGCCGGGCCAGGCAAGCACGCCCCAAGCCATGTCAGGCTCTGCAAACCGCGGCTTGCGGCATGAAGGTTTCCCACGGGCGGATAGAACAACCGACTGTGCCCGGGCACATGACTCGGAGTTTCGGAGCGTTTCCCGGCAGGCGGCATCGTTGCCTATTTGCGGGCGATGACCGTGATGCCCGCGTCCTGCACGTCCATGCGCTCGATGGTGAGCCCCGCCTCCCCGCACCAAAGGCGGATCTCTTCGGGGGTCTGGCGCTGGCAGTTCAGGGGCCTGAACCAGTCGAAATTGATGTGGTTCATCTCGTCCAGGGTGAATTCCGGACGGTAATACAGCTTGCAGATGTTCCAGTAGAAGAAGCGCTGCAGATCGAGCTTCCCCTTCTTGATCCCCAGGTAGGGGATGTCCTGCGGCACGTCCAGCTCCACGTTCAGCTCGCCCAGGCTGATTCCCAGCCTAGTCAGCGATTCCAGGGCGTTCCAGGCGTCCTCGTCGGAAAGAGGCCTCAGCTGCTCGCGGATATGGTCGTCGGTAAACTCCCGAATGACGGCCTTCTTGGCATAGACGTAAAACAGGAACCTGCCGCCCTGGCTCAGTTTGCCGGCAAGGTATTTGATCGCCAGTTCGGTGGAGTCGGTGTGGTGCAGCACCCCCTCGGAAAAGATGATGTCCACCGAGCCGTCGGGTATCCCCTGTAGGTCCAGCAGGCTGCTTTTGAGGAAATCCCCGGGGCATCCCGCCTCCTGGAAACGGGTCCGGGCCACCTGCACCGCGTCGGAGATGTCGACGCCGAGATAGTCGTGGTCCTTGAGCCGCTCCCCGAAAAAGATCAGCGCCGAGTATCCCGCACCGCAACCGGCGTCGAGGATGAGCTTCCTCCCCCCCTCCAGCCAGGAGTCCAGCAGCGCCGGGTCGTCCGCGCAGTAGCGCTCCATGAGCCACCGGTAGCTGTTGGCCCTGGTGGCCTGCGACTCGTAGGTATCCCTCTTGGCCCATTTGAACCCGAAGGCGTCGCTGGTCTGGCGCTGCGCCAGAGAGTCCGCTGCCCGGGGCGCTTCCCCCACCGTTATTCCAAGCCTGTCAAACGCTGACATGTAACTACCTCCGCGGTATCGGTTTCTGATCGACTGTCCCCCCGGCCGGGAGACGGGTACCCGCCCCGGGGGTCAAGGTTGCCCGGCCCGGGGCAGTGCGGCGACTACCCGGCAGGGGGTGCCGAAGGCCTTGGAACCGGGAGGGATGTCGCTCAGCACCAGGCTGCCGGCCCCGATGATGCACCCCTCCCCTATGGTCACCCCCTTGGCGACGACCGTGTTGGGCCCGATGTAGCACCGGCTCCCGATGGAGACCGGCGCGTACTCGTAGGGCGCCTTTCCGCCGGACACCGCCCATTGTATGGTCTCGTGGCTGTAGATCTGGACTCCGCTGCTGATCGAGCAGTAGTCTCCGATCTCCAGCCCTCCCGAGCCATCCAGGATGGTGAACGGGCCGACCCAGGTGTGGGCGCCTACCTTGACCGAGCCGAAGACGTAGGAGCTGTCGTAGATGCTGGCGCCCTCTCCGAAGCCGAGAAAGCGGGCCTTCTCCCAGCGGTCCACCACCAGTTCGGAGAAGGGGAGGCAGCGTCTCCAGCGGGAGAGTTTCTCGCGCCGCAACTGCTGGTAGGTCCGTTTCAGCCAATTAAGTGACGGCTTCATAGCTCTTTCCTTGGGCGCGGCGCCCCCGTTCACGGGAGGTACAGCCTGCACCAGTGCTCGAAATTCAGCAGCGACCAGATAAAAAGGCGCCTGTTTTCCTTCCCGGTCAGATGCTCGTCGACCATCTTGAGGACCGAACCCCGGTCCAGAAAGTCGTAGATGCGGGCGTTCCCGTCGTAGAGCATGCTCCTGACATAATCGATGCTCTCGCCCTTGAACCAGGAGGCGTCGGGGGCCGAGAACCCCTGCTTTTCGCCGCCGGTGATGTTGTCCGGGATATACTTGCCCATCACGTCCCTCAGGATCTGCTTGCCGTCCTTGGTCTTTTGAAAATACCTGGCCGTCTTGCTCCCGGGCTCGTTTTCGTTGATGCGCACCACATCGGCCAGGTTGTTGAGCTTCAGGTTGACCGGACAGGCCATGGCGAAATCGACCAGGTCGTTGTCCATGAACGGCACCCGGGTCTCCAGGCTGTGCGCCATGCTGAGCTTGTCCTCGATGACGAACAGGCCGTGCAGGAAGGTCCTGGTCTCGAAGTAGAGCGAATGGTTGATGTAGTCTTCAGGGCGGTCCAGCTGGTTGTCGTGGTTCGAGAAGACGTCCCTGAAAATGTCGCGGGTGCAGACCCCTTTCACGTCCCGCCAGATGGGGGCGAACACCCGCGGCATCTCCGGGCCGGGGATCAGGCGCTGCCAGAACCCGTAGTACTGATCGATGTAGTGCTCGAAGTTGTCGCACGCCGTGGCGCGGTAATAGCGCCAGGGATAGCCGCCGAAGAGTTCGTCTCCGCCGGCGCCCGACAGCACCACCTTGACGAACTTGCTCGCCAGCTGGGCCGCGTAGTAGTTGGGGTAGCATTGCCCGACCCGGGGCTCCTCGAGGTGCCAGGCAAGCCTCGGGAGGCAGCGCTCCATGTCGCCGGCCTTGAGCACCATCTCGTAGTGCTCGGTCTTGAAGAGGGCGGACATGGCCTCGGCCTTGACCCGCTCGTCGAACGCGAGCTCGATGCCGGAGGCGGAGCTCAGGTCGAAACCGCAGGTGAAGGTCTTGATGTACGGGAGGTCGCGGGCGGCCAGCGCGGTGAGCGTGCCGGAATCCATGCCGCCGGAGAGGTAGGAGCCCAGCTCGACGTCCGTCACCAACTGGCGGCTCACGGCCTGCCGCATCAGGCGGTCCAGCTCCTCCCGGTACTCCCCCGGGTCGGCGCTCCGCTCAGGCTCCCGGAACCGGTAATCCCAGTAGCGCGACAGCTTCGGGGCGCCCCCCCCTCCCAAGGCGACGCGCGCCACGCTGGCGGGGGGCAGGAGCTTCACCCCCTGCAAAAGGGTGCGGTCGGTGAAGATGTTCTGGAAGGTGAAGTACTCGTAGAGCGCCTCCCGGTCCAAGGCGGCGACCGCGTCCGGGTGGGCGAGCAGGGCCTTTTGCTCCGATCCGAACAGGAAGGTCGTGCCCCAGCGGGCGTAGTAGAGGGGCTTGATGCCGTAGCGGTCGCGCGCCAGGAACAGCTCCTGAGCGCTCCGGTCCCAGACCGCGAAGGCGAACATGCCGTTGAACCGGGTGACGCAGTCCGCCCCCCACTCGCTCCAGGCCTCCAGCACCACCTCCGAGTCGGTACGGGAGCGGAACTGGTGACCCAGGCTTTCCAGCTCGATGCGCAGTTCCTGGAAGTTGTAGATCTCGCCGTTGTAGCTCAGCACCAGCCGCCCGTCGCTGGTCTGCATCGGCTGGTGCCCGGCAGGCGACAGGTCGATGATGGCGAGCCGGCGGTGCGCGAGTCCCAGCGCCCCGTGAACGAACTGTCCTTCACCGTCGGGCCCCCGGTGGGCGATGGCGTCGCTCATCTTGCGCAGGAGCAGGCCAGAGGCCGGCGCGCCGTTCAGGTTGAGTATCCCCGCTATGCCGCACATATCAGTCCATGGCCTGCAGGGCTTCCACCACGTAGGCATAGTCGTCGGGGCTCATGCGGTTATGCAGCGGAATCGCCATGGTGTTGGCGTCGCAATCCCGGGCCCCGGGATAGTCGTCCGGTCGCAGGCCGAACCGGTCGCGGTAATAGCCGAGCAGGTGCACGGCGTGGGTGCCCGGCCGGGTGGCAACCCCCTTTTGCTGCAGCCGGTCCATGATCTCGTTGCGGGAGGCCGGCGCCTTGGCCGGGTCGACGTAGGTCACGTAGGCCTGCCAGGCGTGGTCGTACCCCTGCGGCACCTGCGGGGCGGCGAGCCAGGAGACGGCAGCCAGCTCGCGCCGGTACCAGTCCGCCCAGCGCCGGCGCTCGGCGAGGAAGAGGTCCAGCTTGCCCAGCTGCACCAGCCCGACCGCGCCCTGCAGGTCGGTCATGCGGTAGTTGAACCCAAGCAGGTTGAACTCGGGGAGCAGGTAGGGCCTGGGCCCCAGGTGGCGCTGCTCTTCGGAGAGGCTCGCCCCGTGGTTGCGCAGCATGTTGGCGGTCTCGGCGAGCTCGGGGCTGTTGGTGGTCAGCATCCCCCCCTCGCCGGTGGTGATCGATTTGCGGGGATGGAAGGAGAAGGCGGCGCAGTCCCCCAGGCCGCCTGCCGGGGTCCCGCGGTAGGCCGCCCCGGAGGCGCAGGCCGCGTCCTCGACGATCCTGACGCCCTCAGGGAGCACGGCGCGCAGTGCGTCCATGTCGGCGCACAGGCCGAAAAGGTGCACCGGTATGATGGCCCTGGTGCGCGGCGTCAGGCGCCGCGCGACATCCTCGGGGTCGATGTTGTAGGTGTCGCGGCGCACGTCGGCGAAGACCGGTGTGGCGCCGCAGTAGAGGACCGCGTTGGCCGTCGCCACCCAGGTGAAGGCCGGGACGATGACCTCGTCGCCGGGCCCGATCCCCAGGGACGCCAGCGCGAGGTGCAGCGCCGTGGTGCACGACGTGGTGGCCAGCGCGTGGCCCAGCTGGTGGCGCAGGGCGAAGGCCTTCTCGAAGGCCGCGACCTTGGGGCCCTGGGTGAGCCACCCGGTCTCCAGCGGCTCGCGGCAGGCCAGCCACTCCTCCTCGCCGGTGCTGGGGAGCGAGATCTGGATCGAACGGGGAGCCGGCTTATTCCGCTCCATGGGCGTCCCTCCAGGCGATCAGTTTCAGGAGCCCTTCACGCAGAGTCAGGCTGAATTTGAAGTCGAGGTCCTGCTGGGCGTTGATCGGGCAGCCGATCCTGTTCTGCACCAGCTGCCGGGCGTCGTCGGCGCTGTAGGGACGGTAATCGACCAGCAGTTCGGACTGCTTCAACTCCAGGATCAGGTCGCACAGTTCGCGGATCGTGGTCTGTACCCCGGTACCGACGTTGTAGAACTTGTCCGTGGCATCCGAGAGCAGCGCCTTGACGTTGCACCTGGCGACGTCCACCACATCGATGAAATCGTAGGCCTGGGAGCCGTCGCCATTGATGACCGGCTGCTCGCCGGCATCGATCTTGTTCAGCATGATCGGTATGACGCCGGTGTAGACGGCGGTCTGGTCCTGGTGCGGCCCGTACACATTCATGTAGCGCAGCCCGACATAGTCGAGCCCGTAGCGGTCGAAGTAGGCCCGGCACATCGCCTCGCCGGCGATCTTCGTCGCGCCGTAGAAGTTGCGGTTGTGGAACGGGTGGGTCTCGGTCATCGGCACCTCGGCGGCATCGCCGTACACGGAGGCGGAAGAGGAATAGACCAGCTTCTTGACCTTGTGGCGGGCGCAGGCCTCCAGGACGTTGAAGGTCCCCTCGATGTTCACGTGGAACGCCGTCCTCGGAAAATCCTTGCAGTGCAGAAGCCACATCGCCGCAAGATGGATGACGTAATCGGCACCGGCCACGGCGGCGTCGAGCAGGTCCAGGTCCCGGACGTCGCCGCCGTGGGGGTAGATGCTGCAGCGCGGGTCGCCCAGGTGGGGCGCGAGGTTGGACATCTTGCCGCGAGTGAAGTTGTCGTAAATCACGACACTGCCGGCGTCAGTCTTCAAAAGTTCACCGACCACGTGCGAACCGATGAAACCGGCGCCGCCGATGACGAGTATTCTTGCCCCAACGATCTTGTTCTGTGCCATTGCTGATCATCCTTTCGATAGGTTAAGTTGGAGTTAGTCCCCGCAGGCCGCACGGATCTGTTCGGCGATGGTATGCATCTCGGGTTCGGATAGATAAGGGTGCATCGGCAGGCTCATGACCCGGCGGCAGGCGGCCTCGGCGACCGGGAAGCTCCCCTCGCCAAGCCCCAGTCCGGCGAATACCGGCTGCAGATGGAGCGGAACCGGGTAGTGCACGGCCGTCGGTATGCCATGCTCCTCGAGGCGTTTTCGGACGGCATCCCTGCGCTCCACCTGCACCGTGTACTGGGCGTAAACCGAGCTGTTCCCAGCCGCGATGCGGGGCGTCACCACGAGCTGCGACAGCAATTCGCCGTAGCGCCCGCCGACGCGGGCGCGCGCCGCGACCTCATCGGGGAAAACCTCCAGTTTTGCCAGGAGAATGGCGGCCTGCAGCGTGTCCATGCGCCCGTTCACGCCGAGCACCGGGTGATGGTAGCGGCGGCTTTGGCCATGCACCCGGATCTGGCGCATGCTGGCGGCCAGATCGTCATCATCGGTGAAGCACGCCCCGCCGTCGCCGTAGCAGCCCAGAGGCTTGGAGGGGAAGAAGCTGGTGCACCCGATGCTGGAGAGCCCGCAGGAACGGCGACCCCCGCTGCTGGCGCCGAAGCTCTGGCAGCCGTCCTCGACCACCGGGAGGGAGAACTGCGCGGCGACCGCGTTGATGGCAGCGAAATCGGCGCATTGCCCGTAAAGGCTGACCGGCATGATGGCCCGTGTGCGCGGGGTGACGGCCGCCGCGATCTTGGCCGGATCGATGTTGTAGCTCTCCGGATCGATGTCCACGAACACGGGGCTTCCCCCCAAAAGGGCGATCACCTCACCGGTGGCGATGAAGGTGAACGGCGAGGTGATCACCTCGTCGCCGGGCCCGATGCCCAGAGCCATCAGGGCGATCAGCAGGGCGTCGGTGCCGCTGGCGACCGCGATGCAGTGCCGCCGGTCGACATAGCGCGCGAGCCTTCCCTCCAGCTCGGCGACTTCGGGCCCCATGATGTACTGGCCATGGGCCAGCACGGCCGCCATGCGCCGCTCCAGATCGGGCCGGATGCGATTTTGCTGGGTCTTCAGGTCGATGAATTCAATCGCGGCATCCATGGCTCAGGCGCTCCGTTTCAAGACGTCATAGTACTCTTTGCCGGTGGCCATCGCCTCGGGCAGAGCGGCCTCCTCGTCCAGGTCGAGACAGCGCAGCACCCCGGGTCCCGCAGCCGGGGAGGCGGACTCCCGGTAGCGCAGGCCGCTCTCCGGACAGACCAGGACCCCCTCTGCATCGGGGTTCGCGAGCAGATGGCCGTGACGGCTCATCCAGCCTTTCTGGCGTGCGGGCACGCCGACCATGAGGGCGTAGTCGGGAACGTCCTTGGCGACAACGGCACCGGCGGCGACGAAGGCGTAGCGTCCGATGCTGATGCCGCAGACCACGGTCGCGTTGGCGCCGATGGAGCAGCCGCGGCGCAGCAGCGTTTTCTCGTACAGAGCCCGGCGCAGCACCTGGGAACGGGGATTGGTCACGTTGGTCAGCACGCAGGAGGGACCCAGGAAGACGTCGTCCTCGATGACGGTCCCCTCGTAGATCGAGACGTTATTCTGAACCTTTACGTTGCTGCCGATGACGACACCGGGCGACACCACGCAGTTCTGGCCGAAGCTGCAGCGCTCCCCGACGCGGGCTCCGGCCATGATATGGCAGAAATGCCAGATCTTGGTCCCCGCACCGATCTGCGCCCCCTGGTCGACGTAGCTTGAATCGTGAACAAAGTAGTCAGGCATGCTGTTCCCCCTCGAGGTGCTGCAGAAAAGGATGGGATTGGGACGATACGCCGATGGGAACGGCGCGCCGGATGTCATGCGCCAGGGTGATCGCCGACCGGACGTCATCGAGGCCGAATCCGTCGCCGGCCAGGGTCCTCTGGTAGACCGCGGTGTGCAGGTCCGTGAACCCCTCGGAAAACTCGATCTCCTTGCCCGCGACCGTTATGGAACGGAAGGTCGACAGCCCGCACTCGGTGGCGGCGTCGGGCAGGTCGTTGCGGTCCACGGAAAGGAACCACTTGACGGTTGCGCGTTCCAGCTCGAGGCACCCACCGGTCTTGAAGGCATTGGCGAAGTGGACCTCGTTGTGCTGCACGGCACCGAACAGCCAGATCAGCAGGTCGAAGAAATGTATCCCGATATTGGTGGCGATGCCTCCCGACTTTTCGTGGTTCCCCTTCCATGAGGTGAGGTACCAGGGGCCCCGGGAGGTGATGTAGGTCAGCACGACCTCGATTCTGGCCGGCCGCTGCCCACCGAAGGGAGGCTGCAGAGATTCGTGCAGGGCGATCAAGGCCGGGTGCACCCGCAACTGGAGGATCGTGTTCACCGTGCCACCGGTCTCGCGCTCCATCTCCTGCAGCGCATCGAGATTCCAGGGGTTCAGCACCAGCGGCTTTTCGCAGATGGCGTTGGCCCCGATGCGCAGCGCGAAACGGATATGGGCGTCGTGCAGGTAATTCGGGGAGCAGACCGTTACCCAGTCGATCCTCTGCTCCCCGCCCTGCCGGCGCATCTTCTCGACATGACGGTCAAAACGTTCGAATTCGGTGAAAAAGGGGACGCTGGGGAAATACCGGTCCAGGATGCCGACGGAATCGTTCACGTCGAGTGCCGCGACCAGATTGTTGCCGGTATCCTTTATGGCCTTCAGGTGACGCGGTGCGATATAGCCGCCCACGCCGATGATGGCGAAGTTTTTCATGCAAAGTCTCCGGGGAAGAATGATCTGAGAACGGAGCCAGGGCCGTCAGCGGGCGGTCCCCCGTCAGAGCGTCGTCAACGGTCACACGTTGGACGAAGCGATCATTTGAACGTCAATGCATTTCTTTTTATGGCGTCGACGAGGTCTCTGTCTTCGTCAGACATTTTGGCTAAATAATCCTGTGTGAAGATGACCAGAATGGAGATAAAAAACGCAAACAATGTCGCAAGTATCACTATCAGGCTCCGTTTGGGCTTGCTTTTATTCACAGGGACGACGGCGTCATCGAGAATTTGAAAAGACGATGAGTCTTTAGCCTCAGTTATCTTGGCCAACTCGTACTGTTTGGTCAGTTGCTCGAAGATCGCCTCCTGGGTCTTGAACTCGCGCAGTTTTCGCGAATATTCAAGCCCGACAGCCGGCACACTGCCGACAGAGGGGATGCCCTCACCGCCACTGCCGCTCCCCGCGAGCGCTCCCAGTTCCCCCTTGAGCCGCCTGATTCCCGTCTGGATCGCCATCACCTCGGGGCTTTGATCGGTCTGACTGCCGCTCACCACGGCCAGTTGAACCTCCTGCTTGGCCAGTTCCGCTTTGAGGCGCGCGACAGCTTCGATGGACGCCCTCGCCTGGGCGTCGACCTGGACGACCTTATTGACCTGGGCGAATGATTTCAAGTCATCTTCGGCCGCCTTCAGGTCCTTGTTCACCAGAGCCAGGCGCTTTTCCAGGAAAAGCCGTTCCGTTCCGGCTCTGGAGAGGTTGAGCCTGATCATGGTCCTGCCAAGTTCATCGACCAGGGTGTTCGCCAGCAGCGCGGCGCGCCTCGGGTCCTGGTCTTCGGTGACGATGGCTATGATGCCGTCCTTGCCCGCCTGCACCTTTACGGAGGCGTCGAGTTTTCTCCTGGCGGCCTCGAGAGTCTTCGCCTGGTAAACCCTGGCGAGATCGAGCCGCTGGATGACGGCGTCCGCGACGGAGCGGCTTTTCAGTATGCCGAGGTAGAGGTCGCTCCCCCCTCCGAGGCCGCCGAGTGCCAGCCCCGCCATCCCCCCCGCTTGACCGAGCAAGGCGGAGAGCCCGCCTCCCGACTCCTTCTGCGGAGGGAGCACCTTGGCGGTCGCGGTATACAGATCGGGCAGAGCCAGACTGAAGGCCAGAGCCGCCACCCCCGCCGCGCCACAGATCTTTGCCACGAACAGCTTGCGTCTAACCACGACCTGCAACAGGTTCAGCAGGCTGAATTCAGGTTCCTCGTCCATCTCCAACTGGCTCTGCTTATCCGTCATAGCTTTTCCCGCTTTCCGATTCCGCACTCGATCCGAACTGATTGCATCAGGTAGGCCCGGCCCCCCGACCTAGAACTTGAGCCCGGCCGCCACCAGCACGCCGGCGGTCACCGCTATGTTGCCGATGACCTGGGCGATGTCCTTGATATCCCGCAGCCACGGTGTCTTCTCGTACTGCCGTGGCACAATGACCGTGTCTCCGGAGTCCAGGTGCTTGCCCCAGAAGGAGTTGAAGAACAGGAAGCTGCTGGAGTTCTTCTGGCTGATGACCGAGCCGTTCACCTTGACCACGTAGACCTCTCCCAGGTCAGCGTCACCGGTGGCCCCGCCGACCTGGTCCAGGTACCACTCAACGCTCTTGCCGCGTTGGCTCACGATGGAGTTCTGGTTGTAGACGTCGCCGATGACGTTGACGCTGCCGGGGTCGCTTGGGACCGTGAGCCGGTCGCCGCCCTGGAGTTCCAGGTCGTAGACACTCCCCTTCAGACTCTGCAGGGAGGTGATCTCCACTAGGATGCGCCCCTCCGCCCTCTTGTTCCTGAGTACGTCGACGCTCTGCATCAGCCCCTCGAGGGCGGTCTTGGAGGCGGCGACCTCCTCCGCGGAGGCCGCGGTCTGGGAGGTCTTGGCCTGCAGCTTGAGGATGTCCTCCTGGGCCTTGTTCAGTGCCTCGTCCATGCGCTGCTGCTGCAGCCTCCGGGCGAGTTCGCGGGTGAACTTGACCCCCTTCAGGTAGGCGAGGTCTGTGAACCCTCCGGCGCGTTCGATGACGGAGCTGAGCCGTTCCCCTTTGTAGATCGGGTAGATGCCAGGGAAGACGAACTCGCCCTTCAATAGGACGTAGCGCTCGGTCGATTCGGACCAGTTCGGGATGCGCCGGACCGAGAGCTCGTCGAAGGGCTGCAGCGCGATGTTCTCCGCCCCGCCCCCGAGCGCCTTTTCCAGGTCCACCTGCAGGGAAAACGAGGTGACTGTGTCGCCGCTGCGCTTAAGCCGGGTGATTTCCGCGTTCTTCAGGTAGGCGTCCAGCTTCACGTTGCCCCCCTGCATCAGCAGGTCGCGCACCGTCATGTTCGCGAAATAGCGCTTCTGCCCGGGGCGCTGCACCTCTCCGTTCACCCTGACGAAGGGCGTCTCCTCCATCTCCTTGCGGGCAAAGATCTTCACCCGGTCGAACTCCTTGAGCTCCGGGTCGGCTCCGGGCTCCCCCTTGAGGGCGCGGCTCACGTCGAAAAAGAGAACCTCGGGGTGCTGGTCGGGGGGGCAGAGCCGGATGATCTGGCCGGCAGAGCGGTAGTATTCCGGCAGCAGGTTGTCCGAGGAGAGCAGGGAGCTCACCCGCATGCCGGGCTTCAGAGCGAAATCGCCCGGGCGCAGCACGTGCCCGGTCAGGCGCACGTAGCCGTGCAGGACGCTGTCGATGGGGAGCACCTTCACCAGGTCGTGGTCCTGGATGGTGATGCCACCGGCCACCTCGTCGACTCCCTTGTCACCCTTGAGATCAAGGTTGAAGTCGTTGACGACCTTCTTGTCGTGCGCCTCGACACGGTACAACTGCACCCGCTGCAGGTAGCCGCTCGGGTTGATGCCGCCCGCCAGGGCCAGCAGCTCCTTGAGGTGGCGCTCGCCTTTAAGCTCGTAGATGCCGGGACGCCGCACGTTTCCGGCGAGGCCCGCCACCGGCCCGATGACCGGGACCAGGATGGTGTCGCCCGGTTGCAGGCGGATGTCCTTCCCCTTGTCCCCCTTCAGGAAGAAGTCGTACAGGTCGACGCTCTCCACCAGCTTGCCGCCCCGGTTGATCTGGATGTTCCTGAGGCTGCCGTTCTTGGTCGGTCCACCGGCCACCGACAGGGCGCTCAGCAGGGTGGAGAGCGAATTCACGTTGTAATCGCCCGGCGCAGTGACCTCCCCCACCACGTACACCTTGATGGAGCGCAGCCTGCCCATGTTGACGTTCAGGTGGAAATTCTTGTAGACGCGGCCGATGACAACAGTCAGCAGGGAGGGGAGCTGGTCGAACCTCTCGCCAGCGACCTTCACCGAACCGACCTTGGGGAGGGTGATCTCGCCGCTGCGGCTGACTTCCAGGTTGAAGGTGCCGTCGACGCTGCCCCAGATGGTGAGCACCAGCCGGTCGCCTGGGTTGATCACATAATCCGGCCCCACCGGGACGTCGGTCTGCGGCGCGAACCCGAAGACCTCGGGCCTGAAGTAGCTGTAGCCGAACTGGGTGAGGATCCCGGCACCGTACGGTTGCGGCTTTACTTTCTCCGCGGGGACCGGATTCTCGCTTAGGGTGCGCTCGATGGTGGAGAGTTCCCGCAGCTCCAGGTCCCTTCTACCGAGCCGCCTCAAATTCTTCTGGATCTGGGTGGTGTCCCTCTTATCGCGAGCCTGTTCGGCCTGGATTTTCTGCTGCTCCGGCGTGCCGGTCAGCGGGGTCTGCACGGCGTCCTTTCTGGCCCGCGGCATATCGTACTGTGTCCCGGGGACGTAGTCGTCGTCCTGCAAGGGGAGCGGCAGGAAGTCCTCCTGATCCTGCGGCGGCAGCTGCGGGTAAGGGGTCCGCTGGCCTTGCTGCAGTCCCTGCTGCAGGCTGCGGGGCGTCTGCTGACCCTGCTGCAGCTGCTGGCCCGGCGACTGTTGGCCCGGCAGCGGCTGTCCTTGCTGGTACTGCTGTTCCTGCTGGAGCTGCAGGTCCTGCTGCCCCTGGAATTGCAGCCCTTGCTGGAAGGGCTGCTGATACTGCTGCGGGTACGGTTGCAACTGCTGATACTGCTGCGGATAGAGCTGCTGCCCCTGTTGGGGCTGCTGCCCCTGCTGGAAGGACTGTTCCAACTGCATCTCCTGCGGCTGTGGCACCTGCTGAAACTGCTGCAGGTAGCCATCGCCTCCCTGGCCCGTCGTCATCGGCGCCTGGAAGGCAGGCTGCCCCTGCCCGTAATCCTGCGCGCTGTAGCCGCCCGGGAAGACGCCCAGCCTGCCGTAGTTCGGGAGGGGAGCCGCCTGGGAATCATCGGATGGGTCTTCCGTAAATATTGAATAGGGAGAAGCGGCCAACGAGGTGGAACATACGAACAAGGTGATTGCGATGAGCAGTAGCAGAATTCTCTTCATGCCGTATAGGTTCCTCTACTTTTGGTAATGGATAATCGCTGCGTGTAGGTACAGCGCGAAAGTCCGCAACTGGCAAAGGTCAGGCGCGCTCGGGCCTGTGGCGGTTATCTATACCACGCTCAAACTTAAATGTAAAGAGACCCACAATAACGTCATTTCACTAAAACGATATTATTGACGGATTCGGAGATAGGGATAACCACGCACCTCATCCGGCCATCTGGCCATTGATTGGTAAATGACAAAGCCGAAACTTTTGCTGCTCAGTGGACGCGGAAATCCCGTGCAGTGAGGCCCAGAGAGTCTCAGGACGGCAGAGCGACCACGCCACAACGGGCACCTTTAAAGAAGCAAAAACCTGTGCCTTTCTGCACTGGCAGGACCTCCTGAAAGGCCTTCTGCAAAGAGAGAAGTTGGTTAGTGACTGACCGATCTGAACTGGACGTGCGACTATGGGCTGCAAGACATGAGTGTTTTCTAAAGCTCACCGTCAATCTATACCACGCCAATTCTGCAAAGTAAATGCAAAACCTGACTGGCGCAGCCAAGCTGCCTAAGTGGGATGAGGAGGTCAAGAGGTTGCCAAATGACGGCAGGTAGGAGTGACGGGAGGGGAGTGCTGCGAACCATACAAGAAGGGGGCTCCCGCATCGGAATCCCCCCTCAAACTTTGTTGTTAGTCCTCAGCGCGCTGCCCCGCAGCGCAGAGCGCGGCAAAACCTAGAGGTAGTAACGGGCGGTGATGGTGTCCCAGTTCCCCTGCCCTTTCAGAATCAGGTCGCACAGTTCCCGGACCGCCCCCCAGCCGCCGCGGTTTTTGGCGACGAAATGGGCAAAGGGGAGCACTTCCGCGACGGCATCCGCGGGAGCCGCGGCGAAGCCGACCCGCCTGAGCAGCGGGATGTCGATGACGTCGTCTCCCATGAAGGCGACCTGCTCGTCGCTCAGGCCGGTAGTTTCCAGCATCTGCCGGTACGGGACCAACTTGTCCAGCGACTTCTGGTACACCTGGCTTATGCCGAGTTCGACGGCGCGGTTGGCGACCACCTGGGACTCGCGACCCGAGATGATCCCCACCTCGATGCCGGAGCGCTGCAGCATCTTGATGCCGTGCCCGTCCTTCACGTTGAAGAACTTGCTCTCCACGCCGTTCGAGTCGAAGATGATGCGGCCGTCCGTCATCACACCGTCCACATCGAGAATCATCAGCTTTATTTTTTTGAGTCTCTCTTCCATAGGCCCGGATCCTGTAGGGTGGGCAGCCTCTGCCCACCGGTCAATGTTTCGTTGCTGCCGCTACGCGATTTCCCTAGGCCCGGGTTCCTGCAGGGTGGGCAGCCTCTGCCCGCCGTTTCATGCGCCACGGTGCCAACGCGGATTACGCGATGCCCGCCTTCAGCAGGTCGTGCAGGTGGACGATGCCGATCGGTGTTTCCGAGGTACCGTCGCCGAACACGAACAGCGAGGTGATGGAGTATTTCTCCATCTGCTGCAGCGCCCGGGCAGCCAGTTCGTCGCGGCAGATGCGCTTCGGCTTCCCTTGCATGAGGGCGGAGGCTGGCAGGTTGATGATGTCGAGCCCGCGCTCCAGGGCGCGTCGCAGATCACCGTCGGTGATGACCCCGACCAGCGTGCCGTCCGCTGCGGTCACCCCCGTTATGCCGAGCCCCTTGGAGGTGATGGTGAAGAGCGCCTCCCGCATCAGGGTCTCGGAGGCGACCAGCGGCAGCGACGCGCCGGCGTGCATGATGTCTTCCACCTTCAATAGGAGCCTGCGCCCCAGGGTGCCGCCGGGGTGGAACATGGCGAAATCTTCCGCCTTGAAGCCGCGGCTTACCAGCAGCGCCACCGCGAGGGCGTCTCCCATGGCGAGCGTCACGGTCGTGGAGGCGGTCGGTGCCAGGCCGAGCGGGCAGGCCTCCTCCTTCACGGAGATGTCCAAAAAGACGTCGCCGCTCTTGGCAAGCGTCGAGCCCGGGTTGCCGGCCATCGCGATCAGGGAGGCGCCCAGCCTCTTGACGATCGGCAGGATGCGCACCACCTCGTCGGTCTCGCCGGAGTTGGAGACGGCGATCACCACGTCGCCGCGCATGATCATGCCGAGGTCACCGTGGATCCCTTCCGCAGGGTGCAGGAAGAAGGCGGGCGTCCCGGTGGAGGCCATGGTGGAGGCGATCTTCGCGCCGATCAGGCCCGACTTCCCCATTCCCGTGACGACCACCCGGCCGCTGGCGCCCAGGATCATCTCCACGGCGCGGGTAAATTCCCCGTCCAGGGAAGCCTCGAGGTTCAACAGCGCCTCGGCTTCCACCCGTACCACCCGTTTTGCTTCTGCTAGGATCAAGGATAACTCCGTATAATTTGAGGGATCATTTTAGCTACGGCATTTGCAAATGCCTCCCCCTTGCAAAGGGGCAAAAAACTCCCTCCCCCCTGGCGGGGGAGGATCGGGGAGAGGGGGAAGGCGCCATTCAGGACTTCGCTGGCAGCTTCACCCTCCCCCCGCCCCCCTCCCGTCAAGGGAGTGGGAGGAAAGTGCATCTGTTATTATTTCACGATGGCGTCGATCGCCTTGAGCTTCTTCAGCAGCAGCGGCAGGTCGTCGAGACGCACGGAGTTGGGACCGTCGCACAGCGCCTGGTCAGGATCTTCGTGCACCTCCAGGAACACGCCGTCCACTCCGGCTGCGACAGCCGCGCAGGAAAGGTATTCGACGAACTCGCGCTGTCCGCCCGAGGAGGTCCCCTCGCCGCCGGGGAGCTGCACGGAGTGGGTGGCGTCGAAAATCACCGGGCAGCCGGTGCCCCGCATGATCGGGAAGCTGCGCATGTCGACGACCAGGTTGTTGTACCCGAAACTGGCGCCGCGCTCGGTCAGGATGATGTTCTCGTTATCGCAGGCCTCGATCTTGCCAACGACGTTCTTCATGTCCCAGGGAGCGAGGAACTGCCCCTTCTTCACGTTGATCACCCTGCCGCTCTTGGCGGCGGCGACCAGCAGGTCCGTCTGCCTGCAGAGGAAAGCCGGGATCTGCAGCACGTCCAGGACATCGGCGGCCGGCGCCACCTGCTCGATGGAATGGATGTCGGAGAGCACCGGCACCCCGAGCGCCTCCTTCACCTTGGCGAGGATGCGCAGCCCCTCGCGCATCCCCGGCCCCCGGAAGGCGTTCACGGAGGTGCGGTTCGCCTTGTCGTAGGAAGCCTTGAAGATCAGAGGCATGCCGATGCCGTTGCAGATGGTCATCAGGCGTTCCGCGCAGCGCAGGGTCGCGCTCTCGTTCTCTATCACGCAGGGGCCTGCCACCAGCACAAGCGGCCTGTTTCCGCCGATTTTCACACCACCTACGGTGATTTCCCTGACCATATGAACTCCTTAGAAACCGTTAGAAACAGTTCTATGTTCTACGTTCTATGTTAACCGTCAACAGCCGCTGGTCTCAGAACTCAGAACTCAGAACTCAGAACGTAGAACGTAGAACGTAGAACAGCCGTTATCCCTTCCTGTTCGCCTTGGTGGCGCCGATGAAGGCCTTGAAGAGCGGGTGCGGGTTGAGCGGCTTCGACTTGAACTCGGGATGGAACTGGCAGCCCAGAAACCAGGGGTGCTCCGGAAGCTCGATGATCTCCACCAGATCCGCATCCTTGTAGAGGCCGGAGATGACCATCCCCTTCTCGACCAGCGCCGCGCGGAAGCTGTTGTTGAATTCGTAGCGGTGACGGTGACGCTCGGAGATCTCCGTGCCGCCGTACGCCTTCTGGGCGAAGCTCCCCTTGACCAGGGAGCAGGGATAGGCGCCCAGCCTCATGGTGCCGCCTTTGCGCTCCACGCCGATCTGCCCCTCCATCAGGTGGATCACGGGGCTGGCGCAGGTCGGTTTGAACTCGCTGGAGAACGCCTCCGGAAGCTTGCAGACGTTGCGCGCATACTCGACGGCTGCCATCTGCATGCCGAGACAGATGCCGAAGAAGGGGACCTTCCGGGTCCGGGCAAACTCGATGGCCTGGATCTTTCCCTCGGTGCCGCGCTCACCGAACCCGCCGGGAACCAGGATGCCGTCCACATCGCACAGGAACTTCTCGGCCCCCTCCTCCTCCAGCTTCTCGGAGTCCAGATAGACCAGCGTCACCCGGCAATCGTTGGCGATGCCGCCGTGGGTGAGCGCCTCGGCCAGCGACTTGTAGCTCTCCTTGAGATCGACGTATTTCCCGACCACGCCGATGCGCACCTCGCCGCCGCCCGGGTTGGTCAGCTTGCTCACCACCTGCTGCCAGTGCGAGAGGTCCGGCGCCTTGGTCCAGATGTTCAGCTTCTCGACCACCTGGTCGTCCAGCCCCTCGAGGTTCAGCGCTAGCGGCACGGCATAGATGTGCTCGGCGTCCCGCGAGGTGATGACCGCCTTCTCCTCTACGTTGCAGAACAGGGCGATCTTCGCCTTCATCTCCTGGGGGAGCTCCTGCTCGCAGCGGCAGAGCAGGATGTCCGGCTGGATGCCGATCTCGCGCAGTTCCTTCACGGAGTGCTGGGTCGGCTTGGTCTTAAGCTCGCCCGCCGTCTTGATGTAGGGGACCAGGGTCACGTGGAGATACAGCACGTTGCCGGCGCCGCGGTCGCTCTTCAGCTGGCGGATCGCCTCCAGGAAGGGTAGCGACTCGATGTCGCCGACCGTGCCGCCGATCTCGATGATGGCTATGTCGGAGCCCTTGGCGTTCTCCAGGATGTTGGACTTGATCTCGTCGGTGATGTGGGGGATGACCTGCACCGTCCCGCCCAGGTAGTCGCCGCGGCGCTCCTTCTCGATGACCGAGAAGTAGACCTGGCCCGTGGTGAAGTTGCTCTTCTTGGAGAGCTTGGAGGAGGTGTAGCGCTCGTAATGCCCGAGGTCGAGGTCGGTCTCGGCGCCGTCGTCGGTGACGAACACCTCGCCGTGCTGGAACGGGGACATGGTCCCGGGGTCGACGTTGATATAGGGGTCGAGTTTCTGGATGGTGACCCGCAGCCCCCTTGCTTCAAGGAGAGCGCCCAAAGAAGCGGCGGCGAGTCCCTTCCCTATCGAAGAGACGACGCCGCCGGTAACAAAGATAAATTTTGTCTTCACGTAAAAAACCTCCAGTGTAAAAAAACCAAAAACTGTAAACCAGAAACAGAAACTGTTCTATGTTCTACGTTCTATGTTCCAAGTTACCATCGCAAACCCAGTACCTAAAGCTTCAGGTTCAAACGTAGAACGTAGAACGTAGAACCACTTGTTTATAACGTCTTTGCCTTTAGCTTGGCCAGCACCTTCTCCAGGTCCGAGGGGGTGTCGACGCCTATGGACTCGAACTCGGTCTCCACGATCTTGATGCGGTAACCGTTTTCCAGGACGCGCAACTGCTCCAGCTTCTCGGCGAGCTCCAGATAGGTGGGGGCCAGCGCCGCGAAAACGGGGAGGAACTCGCGCCGGTAGACGTAGAGCCCGACATGCTTGTAACACAACAGTTTACCGCAAACGAAAGCCTCGTCCTTCAGGTCGTTCCACTTGTCGCGGAAAAAGGGGAGCGGCGAGCGGGAGAAGTAGAGCACGTTCCCGGTGGGGTCGGCAACCACCTTCACCACATTGGGCGAAAGGAAGTCGTGCAGCGTCTTGATCCGGCACTTGAGGGTCGCCATCGGGATGGAGGGGTCCTCCAGCAAGGGGGCGATCGCCTGGTCTATCATGGCGGGATCGATCAGCGGCTCGTCCCCCTGGACGTTCACGATGATGTCCGCGTCGAGCCTGAGCGCCACCTCCGCCAGGCGGTCGGTTCCGGTCTCGTGGGAGGCCGAGGTCATCTCCACCCTGCCGCCGAAGGAGCGCACGCAGGCGGCGATCCTTTCGTCGTCGGTCGCGACGATCACCTCGGAAACCAGCTTGGCCTTCAGGGCGCGCTCGTAGACGTGCTGCACCATGGGGCGCCCCATGATATCCGCCAGTGCCTTGCCTTCAAAACGCGTGGATGCATACCTGGCGGGAATTACCGCGGTTATCTTCATGTGGCGTCTCAATTGGAGCTTGCCCAGCGGAAATGATCCGGCCGGACACTCTTTTGGCGGTAGTGTTTTTGATGGTGAATGGCTGGCTTTTGCTGCGACGTTAGCCGGTTGGGGCGCCGGCTGCAGGCGCTCCGTCCCTCTCATTGGCGGGACGTATCAAGTTACATCAAAAGAAAGGGCCGTGTCAAGGAGGGAATCAGAGGGCGGCGCTCAGCCGGTCGGACCAGGTGATGGTTTCCAGCTGCGCCGCGAGCAGCTGGTCCAGGGAGATGCCGCACTGCTCCAGGTGCTCGCTCACCCCGGAGAAGTCGGCCCGTTCCAGCTTCTCGGCGAGCAGCAGCAGGTCTCCCAGCAGGCCGCTGCGCTCCAGGAGCGCGTCGCGCACGTCGTCCACCAGGTTGAGCTTTTCCACCAGCTCGGCCATGGAGACCTCGAACAGCACGTCGATGAGCGAGAGGATGCCGGTCATGAAGGCGCGGTCCGAGAAATCCTTGCCGCCCGGGTTCGGCAGCGACTGCACCAGCAGCTCCAGAAGCTTGCCGCGCATGGCGGCGATCTCCAGAAGCGGGCTTTGCGCCCCGCTGGAGCCGTTGCTGGCGTACAGAGCGAGGGTTATCCAGCGCTTGAGCTGTTCCAGGCCGAGCACCATGAGGGCATGGCGCAGGGTCTTGATGCGCACCCGCAGGCCGATGGCGACCGAGTTCACCAGCCGGAGCAGGTTGTAGGTGAGCCCCGGGTTCTGCTTGAAGGTCTCCTCGATCTCGGAGAGCTCGTTCTCCGCCATGACCTGCTCCATCAGCTGCAGCATGGTCAGCTTGCCGACGTCGACCTTGTTCTGCCTAAGGATGACCGGCCGGGCGAAATAGTAGCCCTGAAACAGGTCGAAGCCCAGTTCCGCGCAGACCGCGTACTGCTCGGCGCTCTCGACTTTTTCGGCCAACAGCGTCAGGGGCCAGGCGCGCAGCCCCCTGACGATGCCGGGGAGCTCCCCCGGGGGGATGCCGAGCACGTCGAGCTTCACGATGTCGACCAGCTGGTAGATGGCGCCAAAGCCCGGGGAGAAGACGTGGTCGTCCAGGGCGAGGGTGAAGCCGAGCGCCTTCAGGGCGCGGCAGCGCGCCACCACCTCGGCGTCCACCAGGATGGTTTCCAAGAGCTCGATCACGACCTGCTCCTTGGGGAGCAGCTCGACCGCGTCGCTCATCAGCATCTCGTGGGTCACGTTGAAAAACCCCCTGTGGCGCCCGAGCACGTCCTGGAAGCCGAAGTCGGAGAGCGCGTTCAGGATGACGCTCGCGCTCGCCACGTGCGTGTCCTGAAAGCTCGCCGCGAGCAGGCTCTCGGCAGACCGGAACAGGAGCTCGAAGCCGACGATCTGCTGGGCCCGGTTCAGTATCGGCTGCCGCCCAAGAAAGAATTTTTCACCGACCATGCTCAGCCTCGTTTACTGCAACTGTCGGCTACTGCGCCGGTAATCGGACCGATCAGTCGGATCGGGCCGATCGGGCCGATTATCGGACGGATCAGCTGCACAACCTGATGACTTCCCGCGAGATCGCCTCCAGAGGGCGGATCTGGTCCACCCCCCCCAGCTTGATCGCCTCGTTGGGCATGCCGAAGACGATGCAGGTCGCCTCGTCCTGGGCGATGTTGACGGCCCCGGCCTCCTTCATCTCCAGCATCCCGTGGGCGCCGTCGTCGCCCATGCCGGTCATGATGACCCCCACCGCGTTCTTCCCGGCATAGCGGGCCGCCGAGCGGAACAGCACGTCGACGGAGGGGCGGTGGCGCGACACCAGGGGGCCGTCCTTCACCTCGACGTAGTAGCGGGCGCCGCTTCTCTTCAAAAGCAGGTGGTGGTTTCCCGGCGCGATCAGCGCGCGCCCCCGCACCACCGTGTCGTTGTCCGCCGCCTCCTTGACGGTGATCCGGCACAGCCCGTCCAGCCTTTGGGAAAAGGCCCGGGTGAACCCCTCCGGCATGTGCTGCACGATGACGATGCCGGGCGAGTCCGCGGGGAGCGACTCCAGGAAGACCCTAAGCGCCTCCGTCCCGCCGGTCGACGCCCCGACCACCACGACCTTCTCCGTGGTCTGCATCATGGCGTGGCTCCTCGGCTTGTCCATGATGACGTCCGCGGTCAGCTTGGGGGCCACCGCCCGGCTCGTGGTGGACACCCTTCTGACCCGCGCCTGGCTGGCTGCCTTCACCGCATCGCAGATGCGCACCCGCGACTCCTCCAGGAACCCCTTGGTCCCCATGCGCGGCTTCTGGATGATCTCGACGGCGCCGTACTCCAGGGCCTTCAGGGCGGTTTCCGACCCCTTCTCGGTGAGGCTCGAACACATCACCACGGGAATCGGGTGCTGGCTCATGATCTTTTGCAGGAAGGTGATGCCGTCCATCCGGGGCATCTCCACGTCCAGGGTGATGACGTCGGGGATCTCCTCCCGGATCCGGTCGGCGGCGATGAAGGGGTCCCCGGCCGTCGACATCACCTCGATCTGGGGATCGGAACTGAGAATCTCCGACATGGTCTGGCGCACGACCGCCGAGTCGTCCACAATGAGCACCCTGATCTTCTTGGCCATGGCTAGATCTCCGTTTTTCTCAACCTTTTCAGGTACACTTCGCCGGTGTGGGTGTGGAAGATGATCTTGCGGCCGCGCGGCCCCCCCAGGTCCCGGGTGACGACCCGCAGGGAAGCTGCCTCCAGCACCTGGAGCGCCATCTCGATGTTCTGTCGCCCGACGCTCAGGCGCCTGCCGTCCAGCAGCGCGAACATGTCCGAGCCCCCGAAGAGCTTGGCCTCGATCTCGCTGTCGGGGACGCCGCGGGCGTTCAGCTCGCCGCGCATGAGCGCCACGGCACATTCCACGTACTTCCCGGAATCATGATGGCTGCAGGGCTGATCCCTCCGGCAGCTCGGGAGCAGGGCGTGGCAGATGGCCCCCAGGCGCAGGCGCGGGCTGAACATGGTGACGGCGACGCAGGAGCCGAGCAGCGTCGTGACCAGCATCGGCTCGGAGCTGACCACCATCTCCCCCGGCTTCAGGAAAAGCGGCGACGCCTGGATGCCGGCGGGGCTCATCCAAGCTTCCGATAGACCGTCGGGAACACGCTGGAGAGCGGCACGTTCAGACCGCTCAGCGTCTCCGAATGCCCCATGAAGATGAAGGCGCCGCTCTTCATCTGCCGGTGGAACCGGTTCAGGAGCCTCTCCTGGGTGGGGCGGTCGAAATAGATGATGACGTTGCGGCAAAAGATGATGTCCAGCTGCTCGCGCATGCCGAAATCGTCGTCCATGAAGTTCAGGCGGCGAAAGCGCACCTTTTCGCGCAGCTCCGGCACGACGCGCACCACGCCGCTCGACCGGTCCTTGCTGCGCAGCAGGTACTTCTTCTTGAGCGGCAAAGGGACCGGCTCCACCAGGGACTCGTGGTAGATGGCCGCCTTCGCCTTTTCCAACACCCGGGTGGAGATGTCCGTGGCGAGAATCTGGAAATCGAAGCCGGGATAGCTCAGGGCGAACTCGGAAAGCACCATGGCGAGCGTGTAGGGCTCCTCTCCCGAGGAGCATCCCGCGCTCCAGATGGCGAGCCGGGCACCCGGGTGCCGCGCGCACCATTCGGGGAGCACCCGCTGGGTCAGATAGTCGAAATGGTCCGGCTCCCTGAAGAAATCGGTCTTGTTGGTGGTGACCATGTCGAGCATCTGGACCAGCTCGTTGTCGAGGCCCGAGGAGGAGAAGAGGTAATCGCAGTACTCCCCGAAATTGCGCATGCCGAGGGTGCGCAGCCGTTTCTGCAGGCGGGCCTCCAGCATGGTCTTCTTGACGTCCGGCATCTTGATGCCGCAGGTGTCGTAGATGAACCGGCTCAGCCTGCCGAAATCCCTGGGGGTCAGGCTGGCATGCTCGATGTCACGTGCCGTACTCTCCATAGTAGACCGCTCCCTGATTAATTTCAATTGGACCAATGCCCGGACGGGCAAGCCACCCTTTGGCGGGGCCGAGCGTCCCGGGGGTCCCTGCGCCTGCCGGCCGGGGGAGGCGAAAAGCGTTTTCCTCCCCTGCGCTACCCTTCGTCTGAAAGCCGGATTACTTGAGGACAATCGCCGCGCCTGGCTCGGGTTCAGGCCAGGCCAGGCCCTGTCAATGTTTTGGGCGCCGTATCCCCACGCCCCCGGGGTGAGGGGCAGCGGTGAGGGAGTCTCCGGGTCACAACTGTCGCGCCGGGACAAAGCCCTCCCCCCCGCCCGCTGTCGAGGGGCGAGGTGGAGCTTTTGGAATGCCTCCGAAACGGGGTGGAAAACGGGTTGCCGCATAAAGAAGACCTGCACCCGAAGGCAGGGATGCAGGTCGTCTCTTGTGCCGCGCTGAATCCCGGAAGGGGCGTCCCGAAGCGCTAGGCCGCCTCCGCCTCCACCGACTGCACCAGCTGCGGCACGTCGAGAATCAGCGCGACGGAGCCGTCCCCGAGGATGGTGGCCCCGGAGATTCCCTCGACGTTCTTGTAGGCGCGCCCCAGGCTCTTGATGACGGTCTGGTGCTCGCCGATCACCTGGTCCACGACGAAGCCGACCCGCACGCCGTTCACCTCGGTGATGACGATCTGCTCTATGTCGGGCGGCTCCCCCGGGATCAGGAAGCGCTCCCTAAGCGGGATGTAGGGGACCAGTCGATCGCGCACGTTTGCCAGGTTGCGGCCGTGCGAGAGCGCCACATCCTTGCGGGTGAGCTCGACGCACTCGTCCACCAGGGAGAGCGGCAGCATGAAGAAGTCCTTGCCGATCCGCACCAGGAGGCTCTCGATGATCGCCAGGGTGAGCGGGATGCGCACCATGATCCGGGTCCCCTCCCCGCGCACGCTGGCGATCTCGATTGAGCCGCGCAAGGCGTCGATGGCCCGCTTCACCACGTCCATGCCGACCCCGCGCCCGGAGATGCTGGAGACCTTCTTGGCGGTCGAGAACCCCGGGGCGAAGATCAGCGCGAAGAGCTCCTTCTCGGAGAGCTCGGCGGCGGCGCTGATGATCCCCCGCTCCATCGCCTTGGCGCGGATCGCCTCCTTGTCGAGGCCGGCGCCGTCGTCCTTGATGGTGATGAGGACGCTGTCGCCCGAGTGGACCGCGGAGAGGTGCACCGTGCCGAAGCGCGGCTTGCCGGCGGCCAGCCGCGTCTCGGGTGTCTCGACGCCGTGGTCGATGGAGTTCCTGATCAGGTGCACCAGGGGGTCGTTCAGCTTCTCGATGACCGTCTTGTCCAGCTCCGTCTCGGCGCCGTCCGTCGTCATCTCGATCTCCTTGCCGAGCTCGCCGGAGAGGTCGCGCACCAGCCTCTTGAACTTGCTGAAGGTGGAGCCGATCGGCAGCATCCGGATGTTGAGCGCCGAATCCCGCAGCTCGCCGGTCAGCCGCTCCACCTCCTCGGCGATGGCCACCAGCTCCGCGTCCGCGCGTCCGGTTGCCGTCTGGGAGAGGCGCGCCTGCACCGTCACCAGTTCGCCCACCAGGTTCACCAGGACGTCGAGGCGCTCGGCGGGGACCCGGATGCTGTTGCCGGCCTCCGCGCTCTGCTTCTCCTGGCGCACCGCCTGCACGTGGCGCTGCTCCGCCAGGGCCGACTCGACCTTGTTCTCCGACACGACGCCGCTGGCGACCGCCAGCTCGCCGAACCTCTTCTGCTTGGCAAGCACCCCTGCCATCTCTTCGGAGCTGATGTCGCCGCGCTCCAGGAGAATCTCCCCGAGCTTCTTGTACCCCTCCCCGGCGTCGAGCTCGTCGACCTGGGCCACCGCCTCGATCTTCAGCTCGCAGTCGTCCTCCACGAAGATGAAGACGTCGCGTATCGCGTTCACCCCCTGGCCCGTGGTCAGGATGATGTCCCAGTAGACGTAGCACTGCTCGGGGTCCATCTCCTCCAGGGCCGGCAGGGCACCGGTCTGCGCCACCACGGAGCAGGGGCCGAGCTCCCTCAGCTCGGCGATCAGGTTGAGCGGGTTGCTGCCGCAGGCGAGGATGTGGGGCTCGGGCACGAAGCGGATCCGGTAGGTGACCCGGGCACCCGCGTCGGGCTGGGGTGCTGCCGGCTCGGCCTGGGGAGCGGGCGGCGCCTCGCAGGCTGCCAGGGCGCGCAGGCCGGCGATGATCCGGCCGCTTTCCGCGAGGTCGGCGCCCCCCCCGCCGTCGGAGTTGTCCAGCATCGACTTGATCTGGTCCCGCGCGGAGAGCGTCAGGTTGACCAGGGTCGTGGTGACCTGCAACTTGCCGTTGCGCACCATGTCGAAGATGGTCTCCACCTCGTGGGTGAAGCTCGCGATGTCGTCGAAGCCGAACATCGAGCCGGACCCCTTGATGGTGTGCATGGCGCGGAACACCCGGCCGATCAGGTCGATGTCGTCCGGCCTCTCCTCGAGCTCCAAAAGCGAGCTTTCCAGCTCGCTCAGCAGATCGTAGGCTTCCTCTTTGAATGCCTGCCGGTGGACGTCGATCATCCCAGCACCTTCTTGACAACCGCCATCAGTTGTTCCGGTTTGAAAGGTTTGACGATCCAGCCGGTGGCGCCGGCCGCCTTCCCCTCCTGCTTGCGGGAGTCCTGGCTCTCGGTCGTCAGCATGATGATCGGGATGAACTTGCAGCTGGGCAGAGCCCGCGCCCCCTTGATCAGACCGATGCCGTCCAGGTTCGGCATGTTGAGGTCGGTGATCAGCATGTCCACCTTGCACCCGGAGAGCTTCTGCAGGGCGTCCTTGCCGTCCACCGCCTCCACGACCTCGTAACCGCCCTGTTTCAGGGTGAAGCTCACCATCTGCCTGACGCTCGCCGAATCGTCCGCCGTCATGATCACCTTTGCCATCAGCAGGTCCCTCCTACCCAGATGCAGGTACCGCCGGTATCCCGGACGCAGCCGACGTGGCGCCGGAAACCCGAAGCGTCGACGGTATCGAGGTAGTTGCGGTTCCCGCCGTTCTCCAGGCTGAACAGCTTGCCGCTTGCCAGCGAGCTGCGGTGGCAGGCGCCCAGCAGCTGCAGCCCGGTCAGGTCGATCTCGGTTACCCCGGAGAGATCCACCCTCAGGGAGCTGGCCGCTCCCAGGGCAAGCAACAGCGCCTCCTTCAGCCCGGCAGCCTCGCCTATGGTCACGCTCCCGGCCAACCGCAGTACCTGTGTCCCCGGCGCCTCGGGGTCCTGCCAGCGCTCAATCGTCATATCGTCCATTGTGCTCCCCTCATCCGTGCCGACATCTTTCCGCTTCCGGTTTGCTACCTGGCTAAAAAAATTCTATGTTGTCATCGAGTCCGTCTTCCGCGGGGGGCGGCCCCTGGCGGGCGGCCGGTGCGGTTGCCAGCAGGGACTGGTGAATTTTGCGCTCGCTGTGCATGGTGTAGCGGCGGGACAGCTCCTCGAGGTTCGCCCCCTGCCCCGAGGCCGGCGCCAGCCGGCGCGCCGGGGCGGTGATCCCCTCCAGCCCCCGGACTACCCCCTCCAGCACCTGGGAGACCTTGCGGTGCACCGTGATGCCCGCGGTCGTCTGGTCGATTTCCGCCGAAAGCTGCGTCACCGCGTCGTCCATCCTGGAGAGCGAGCGGAGCAGGGTCTCGTTGACCCCCCGCAGCAGCTCCACCAGGGAGCTGAGGCTCGCCACCATGCCCTGCACCTCCGTTTCCAGCGTGGAGGTCTCGGCGCACACCCCGTTGTTGAGCCCCTGGGTGGAGGCGATGATCGCCTGCAGGGTTCCCGAGACGACGGTCGTGTGGTCGATGGCGTCGATGGAGAGCCGCTGGATCGCCTCGGCGAGGACCCCCAGGGCGGCCCCCTCGTCGCCGGTGTAGGCCGACTTGATCTGCGCGTTGAGGGCGATCAGCTTGATCTCCTCGCCGATCTTCTCGATGTCGCCGACAAAGGAGGCGATCTCCCCGACGCTGTCCGCCACGGCTCCCATGGCGCGGCAGAGGCTGCTGTTCACCTTGGTGCTCTCCAGCAGCGCGGCGCTGACCACGGAGATATCGTGCTGCATCTCGGAGAAGAAGCCGCCGCCGGTTTGGTCCGCGATCCCCGCCAAGCCGCGCGTCTCCTGCGAGAGGCCGGACTGCTTCCGGGCCACCTCACGAAGGTTGCCGACGATCGCCTGGACCGCCCCGTCCAGCTCGCCCGCGGCGTGGCGCAGCTGGGCTGCCTGCAGTTCGCAGACCAGGGCGGCCTCGTCGGCGCCGGCGGACCCCGCGACCAGCCTCCCCCCCAGTTCGGACAGGGTCTGATCCACGTGCTCGATCTGCTGGCGCACGATGTCGTGGGTCTGCATGGACATGACGACCTCGCCTATGTTCCGGGAGACCTCCTCGGAAACCGCGGAGATGCTGGCGGCGGCGCTGGAGCAGCGCGCGTTTATCGCGGTCAGCGCGGCGAGGCTGTCGCGGCTCTTGACCAGTATCCCGAGCACCTGCTCGTGCTGCTGGGCGCCCGAGTCGAGCACCCCGGTGAGCGTCTGCTCGATGGCCCGGGCCAGGTCCTCCTTGCGGTTCAGGATGATGCCCGCCTTGTCGTTCACCTGGACGGCGAGGTCCCCGACGTCGCTGGCGAGGGTGTCGAACCCCGCGGCGCTCTGGCCCAGCCGGGCGCTCTCTATCTTGGTCGAGATGCCGAGCATGCGCAGCACCTTGTTTACCTTCTTGAACCCGGAGAGCGGGCCGGCGACCTGGTCCAGCAGCCCCAGGATCTCGCGCAGCGTGGTGGAGCTCCCCTCGATCTCCTGGCGCGCGTTTTCCACGTAGCGCTCCATCTCGTCGAGCATCGCACCCAGGTCGTTCATGGCCAGGGAGATCTGGTCGCCGGCGACCTCGCCCAGCATCTCCGAGGCGAGCGCGGAGATCCCGGCGCCGCGCCCGTAGAAGTCCTGCAGCCTCCCGCCGATGGCGAGAAACTCGTCCTCGGTCGTCCCGGCAACAACCCTGAGCTCCGCAGCCATATCCCCGAGCCCCGTCGCCCAGTCGGCCGACACCCTCCCGAGTTCAGCATCCGATGCCGCGGTCGAAACCGCTTCCTTGCCGGCAAATATCATGGAACCGTTTCCTTGTCTGGTTTGGAACATTGCGCAATCCGGCCGCGGCGGTCAAATTTCCCGCCGGCCCTGCTGTTTTAATGTATCGTCACCCCCATTAATATCTTTAAGCGTTTTTTCCGGTTCCGGGAAAAACCTTCGGGTTGCCGGGTTCCGGGCGCGGGGCGCAGGATAAAAAAAGGCGCCCCCGTCTGTGGGAGCGCCTGAGGTTCCGTTTTCTGCCTGCCGTCCGGCTGGCCTTACCTGAAATCAGCGAACTTGGAGATGACGAAATCGCTCTCCTTGGCGGTCTTCAGGTGGCACTCGTAGCAGTTCTGTACCGGGTCCAGGCCCGAGGGACGCCCCTCGGCGTTGAAGCCGGCAAACTGCCAGCCCCCGGTCTTTTGGAAGCTCTTGTCCTTTCTCATCAGCACGATCATCTGCTTCTTCCCTTCGACCGGCTTTCCCCCTGCCTCCTTGATGCCGTACTGCACCACCACGAAGGAGCTCCCCTCCGGATAGGGACCGCCGCTGCGGTACCCCTTGAGCGCCTTCTTGTCGACGTAGGTGTAGTGGATGCCGTAAAAGAGCGATTTCTTGTCGGTCACCACCTGCTGTTTGCTCTTCTCCCACTTCTCGTACCCCTTGGGAAGCCCCCCCTTTTCCGCGGCTCCCACCCCCGCCGGTGCGAGCGCCACCAGCGCGAGCAGCGCGATTACCACAAACTTTCTCATCGTGTTCCTCCGTAAAAGCAATAGCGAAATTCAGGCAACGGCGCAGGGTAACGGATTTGGCGCTCCGGTTCAAGAGGCAAATCCGGCACAAAGGTACGCCGCGGCGTTTCAGGTGCGCTTGCCGCGGGTGGGGGTTGGGGCGCTGCCGTTAAGTTGAGGCCTTGACCTGTGGCACCTTCCCCCTCACCCCGCCCCCGCAAGGGGGGAGGGGTAGTTCATGCAAGAGGGAATCGTCAACTGAACGGCAGTGAGGGGCGGGGTGGGGACGGGGGTAAACTGGCGCCCAAGCCCCCCATCCCCGGGAGGACTTTGGCAGGCCGGACCAGCCAGGGTGAACAGGCCTGGGAGGAGTCTGGGCCTACCTGCGCACGAAAATCTCCCGCGCCATGGCGGAGTCGATGGCAAACTCGGAGAAGCCGACCCGGAAGATGTAGGAGGGGAAGGACTGCATCAACAGGATCCGGTTCCCCGGCAGCACCCCCATCGCCATCAGTTTCTGCATCTTCTTGCTGTCCTCGGTCTGGATGTAGGCGATGTCCCCTTCCTGGCCGCTCTTCAGTTCGGTGAGCGGAACCACTCCCAGGTCACCGCTCCTGCGCGCCTCCTCGCAGCAGTCGCCGGGAGGGATCGGCTTGCCGTGCGGGCAGGTGGTGGGATGGTTCAACATGGTGCAGACCTTGAGGTCCACCCCCTCGTTCAACAGGTGCTCGAACTGGCACGCCTTCACGTCGCCGCTCTCGCCGCGGATGTTCAGGACGTCCATCATGAGCCTTTCGGCCAGACGGTGGCGCCTGATGGTCTTGCGCCCCTCCTCGCGCCCCTCGGGACGGAAGTAGAGGCGGGCGCCCTTGATCTCGACCAGCGCCTGGGAGGCCAGTTCCTGGTAGGCGGGATCGGAGGCGGCGATCTCCATCTGGTCCAACTCGGCGAAACCCCTCCCATTTTCCTCGGACTCGATCCAGAGTGCCTCCAGAATCTCTTCCGCCTTCTCCGTCAGTTTCATATGGTCTCCTTTGTGTCCCTTGAACTTGATAGTATCTTATTTCGGGTAATTGTCATGCCGCGGACCGCATCACTTTTCTCTGGCGAACAGTTTTTTCAAACCTTTCACCAGTGCGGGCTCCGGCGGGTTCTCATAGTTACAGCGGGGGCACTTGACCATCTTGCACCCTCCCGACATCGGGCAGTTCTTGCAACCGACGTTTCCTTCTTCCTCCGCGAACTCGTGCCCGCAAAATCCGCATCTCATAACACCTCGCAAGGCCGTTCTACGTTCTACGTTCTACGTTCTACGTTCTACGTTCTACGTTCTACGTTCTACGTTCTACGTTCTACGTTCTATGTTTTATGTTCTAGGTGCTACGTTCTACGTTCTATGTTCAATAATTTATGTTCTGCGCGCTTCGTTGGAAAGATCGTTATGATCTTCAGGTTCAAGGTCCAAGGTTACAACTTAGAACCTGGAACATAGAACCTAGAACAGTTTAAAAGAACGTAGGACCGTTTCACAGCAGCGAGGTGGCCAGCAGGAGGCGGTTCAGCAGCCAGCCGCTGGCGAAGGCGAAGGTCGAGACGAAAACCCCGATGGCGATCGCCACGTTCCAGCCCCGCTCGCGCTTCATGATCAGGAACTGGGCCACGCACGGTATGAACAGGGTAAGCGTCACGGCCGCCACGGTCAGCTGCCTCGGGTTCAAGAGCCCCTGGGTCTGCAGGTCATAGAGCCCCGCCGCGCCGTAATCGCGCCGGAAGAAGCCGAAGATGAAGGCGGTCGCGGTCTCCTTGGGAAGCCCCAGGCTCCCCATGACCGGGTTCATCCAGCCCACCATGGTCTCCAGGAAGTGGGTGATCTTGCCGAGCCACAGCAGGATCGAGGCGATGACGAAGAGCGGCAGGATTTCGATGAAGTACCACTGCATGCGGGTGTAGGTCTTGGTGAGCACGTTGGAGAGCTGCGGCGCGCGCATGGGCGGGATCTCCATGTAGAACATCGGGGTCTCGCCCGGGAGCACCTTCGCGGCCAAGAGGCCCACCAGCAGGAAGATCAGGATCAGGCAGACCGACCAGACCATGAGCGCGCCGGGCGCCTTGGAAAGCAGCGCCAGGATCACGCCGAGCTGCGCGGAACAGGGGATGGCGAGCGCCAGGAGCAGCGTGGCGATGACCCGCTCGCGCACGGTCTCCAGGGTGCGGGTCACCATGGTCGCCATGGTGTCGCAACCAAAGCCGAGCACCATCGGGATGACCGCCCGGCCGGTGAGGCCGATGGTCTTGAAGACACGGTCCACCAGGAGCGCCAGCCGCGGGAAGTAGCCGCTGTCCTCCAGGACGGAGAAGAAGAGGAAAAAGGTCGCGACGATGGGGAGGATGATCCCGACCGCGTAACGGATGCCGAGGGTGATGATGCCGTATTCGCCGATGAAGAGTTCCTGGATCACCACCCAGGGGACCAGGTGCTGGACCACGCCGGTGATCCAGGGGTTGAAGAGCTCCTTGAACCCCTTGGTCTCCAGCACGTCGACCAGCGTGCCGGCGCCGAACTCGCCGACGAACTTGTAGAGCCCGAAATAAAGCACGATGAGCAGCAGAGGAACGCCGGTCAGCGGGCGCACGGTCCAGCGCGACAGCCGCTCGCCGAAGGTAACCACCCGCTTCTGGGGGGCCTTGAAGGCGCCGGTGAGGATTTCCTTGACGATCCCCTTGCGCTCCATGGAAAGGTCGAGATGAAAGGACTCGCGGCGCTCGAAGCGCTTCTCCTTGACCCCCGCCTCCACGTCGAGGGCGCCCGCCCCCTCGGTCGCGCGCACCAGTTCCGCCACCTCGTCGTCCCCCTGCATGAGGAGCAGCGCGAGCGACTTCCGGGAGAGGATGTACTCCCCCTTGAGCAGGCCGGAGACCGCGGCGATGTCGCCCTCCATGAGCCGCGAGTAGCGGAAGGGGGGGGTCGCGGAGCAGGGGTTGCCGGCGATGGCGGCGCGTATCTCGGGGAGCCCCACCTTCTTCGCGGTCGCGGCGCCGATGACCGGGATGCCGAGGTGCTCGGAGAGCAGCGGGATGTCGATTTCCAGCCCCATGCGCGCCGCCTCGTCCATGATGTTCACCACCAGGACCACCGGCAGCTCAGCCTCGATCAGCTGCAGCGTCATCGGGAGCATGCGCTCCAGGTTGCGCGCGTCCAGCACGTGGATCACCAGGTAAGGGCGCTCGTTGAGCAGAATCTCGCGGGCGACCCGCTCCTCTTCGGTAATCGGGAGTATGGAGTACATCCCCGGGGTGTCGATCACCTCGAAATGTTCGCCATTGATGGTCGCGTTGCCGCGGGCCACCTCGACCGAGGTACCGGGGTAATTGGATACCGTCACATACGCGCCGGTCAGTGCGTTGAAGAGGACACTTTTCCCAACATTGGGGTTCCCCACCAGCGCCACCTTCCTGGCGCCGCTGTTCGCAACGACCGGTGCCTCGTGGCAGGAACCTTTCTTCTTTAAAAAAGCCATAATAGCGACTACCCCTCTTAACGATGTAATGCCAATGAAAATCACTTTCATGTCGGCGGAAAAATTTTTTTGCACGGACCAGCCGAACCAGGGCGCATCAGCTCACCTGCGTTTCCCCCTTTGTCGGCACATCCAGGTTCCCGCCCCCACTCTGGGGACCGGGCCCGGCCGCCGCGGCCAGGGCCGCATTGGCGCAGCTGACTCGGGACGGGAGGGATGCGGCTCTTTGCGCAACCGTGGCAGCTGTACCGTACCACCACCCGCTTCCGGTTGTTATGACCGGGGTCAAGGAACGGGACAAAGGAGACCAGCTAGCGCAGGGAGGTCACTTCCGGCAGCTGCCGCACAGCCCGTAGAGCTCGAGCCGGTGCCGCTCGATCAGGAAGCCGCGGCTCGCCGCCACCTCGGTCTGCAGCTGTTCGATGGTCTCGTTCTCGAACTCCTCGATGCTACCGCACCGGGTGCAGACCAGGTGGTCGTGATGTTCGCCCTCCCCCACGTGCTCATAGCGGGTCTGGCCGTCGCCGAACTGCATCTCGCGTGCGATGCCCGCCTCGGCGAACAGCTTCAGGGTCCGGTAGACCGTGGCATAGCCGACGTTCGGGTGCTTGGCCCTGATCTTCAGATAGAGTTCCTCTATGCTCAGGTGCCGGTCCGAAGAAAGGAAGCCGTCCAGAATGACGTCGCGCTGCTTGGTGGACTTCAGGCCGCGCTGGGCGATGAAGTCGGCGAAGATTTTTTTCTTGGCACGTTTCATGAGAACTCCAGTTGAAAGTGGATGTCATAATAGCCAGGGAGCCGGCGACTGTCAACCTGTTTTTTGGGTAAAGGTAAATTTCAAAAAGAAGACGCGCAATTCCGAAAGGCGATGCGACACGCGTGCAGATGACTTGGAAAGGACGCATTCCCCCGCGACAGCAGCCTTCCATAAAAAGGACAGTACCGCCGCCATCCCGCAGACGTCACTTTCGGCATCGAAAAGGTGAAGCCCTGGAACTGCCGAACCTGTCGGTGTGTCAGTGGCTGCCAGCAGCCCGGCAATTCCCTGAGAAATATTCCGTCCCCCAAAAGCTGCGCTACTGTGCTGTGAGCTTACGTGCAGATTAACCTCAACACCCTGAATTGTTAAAATAAATAAAAATTAAAAATGCTGATTAATCATCTGGCCTGTGATATTCGAATGCACGAGAAGATAAACTCAAGGTGGGTTCATGGCGGGAAATTATCTCAATGAGATATTGGTCTTTGTATCAGGTGCAATCCCTCACGTTTATTACCGTGACTATGTATGTCCTAGCCCAGTAAAGCCCCCCCGACGACCCCGGTGTATATAAATGTCAGAACCATGGTTCCCGGAAAAAGACGTGCTCTGAAATGCTTTAGTATCCCCCCACCGGTTTCACCTTTATTTGCGCATGTCAGGCTTCTCGATGGAGTGTTATAGATGAGTTCGAGCGATACGACACAATATACACATGACTTGTTCGTGAGCTACTCGCACGCCGATAAGGTCATTGTGCTGGACCTGGTTCAAAAACTTCGCCAGAAAGGCATTACGGTCTGGATAGACTGTGACCAAATACGAGTCGGTGACCGTTATCCCGCAAAGCTCGAAGAAGGGCTACTTTCAACCAGGTTTCTGCTGATTTGCCTGAGCAAAAATTATCGCCGTTCCGAGTGGTGCCAGACCGAATACCAGTCGATATTAGCGGTGAGGATGAAGCGAAATTCGTGCACGCTGCTGCCTGTCGTCATTGATGACTGCGATGAAAACGACATCCCGTTGTTTCTGCAGGACAGGCATTACGTAGACGCCAGACAACAAAGCGGGATAGACGAGCTTTTGAAGAGATTTTCACACGTCGGCTCGCCGCAGGGCAACCACGTCCTGGAGGCCCAGAGAGACCTGATCCATCTGCGCAGCAAGAATCTTTCAGGCGACGACTGCGTAGTCGCCTTCACCAATTTCGGGGTCCGGCTCTGTTCAATGATTCGCGGATTGAGCCCTGAAGCTAAATCGGTTTCTGAATTGGTCGCAGGCTTCAAGGATGCAACTCAAGAAATAATTGGTGCCACGGAAAAAATGGAATACAGGCGCTTGCTTTGGCAGCAATTATCGAACGTCTGCGAAGCCGCGGCGAAGTTTTCAGACCCGACAGCAATCGACTACGGTTTCAATATTTTCAGTGTCGACGACGACTCAAGCTCGGAATCCCCGTTCTCTTTCCAGTCGTCCGATATCCGTTTTGATGACGCCTTCAACAGCATACTCAGCGATGACGAACTTGACAGGGACGAGGGAATCGATTGGCTGTTCAGGGACGGCGCGTCAAGCATGAGGGACAAATTCTCCTACATGACCGATACTGCGTATCTGAACGAAATTCTGGACACCTTGTGGTCCTTTTCGCCGAGGATATTGTTGCATTACCACGGAATTTATAACGATTTCCTCAGGTACCTTGCAAGTTCGGACGCCGTTAAATGGAAGAAAAGTTGCGACCTGCTCAAACAGATAATGTCACCAAACGTGAATCCGGACAAAGTGTTGCCCTATTTGCAGACACTTCCCGAACGGCAACGCAGCATCTTCGAAAAATACCTGGTTCTCAGCCAGAACGAACGTTGCCGCGACTACGCCGTACAAAACCTTAAAGCTGAGCACCGTTGGGATTTCTTTTTATCCGAAAGAGTCAGCCTGCCTACGATTCGAACGTTATATGAAAGATCGTCCAAGGATTGTTCGGATATTTATTTAAAAGCAGTATTTCTATTCCTTAAGAGTAGATTGCTCGCTTCCGAAACGCCCATCAGCCTGAATGATTCCTCGGATATCGTAAAGTGTTTTTACAGCCATCCCCTTTTCATACAGGAGACTTTTTTTAAGGAACTTATCCTATTGCACAAGAATTTGCAAACCAAGGCAAAGAGCATTTTTGTTTCCAATGTCTTCGAAGAAGATATCAATAATTTCTTCAAGACGTTTTTAACCAAGGGCAGGGTAAACGATGTAAACCAAGGCGTAACCAGCCAGATCCCCTTGACCATACAGAAACTGTTGTCTCGCAAGGGACTATTTATCGAGACGTTCTGCTGTCATTCCAGGGACGCTATAGCAGTCGAGACGGTGCCGCACATAGAGCGAAAAGATGATGCACACCTGATAATGAGACTGCCGCGTATCAACTCGAAGGTCCTGGAAAAAGTCGCCTCGAACAAGATTTTCATGCAGAAATACGTCAATCGTATGATCTATTGCAGCCATCCGAAGGCACAGCCTGAACAGTTGAGAAACTACATTCCCGTCCTTAATCGCCATGACATCAAAAGCCTTGCTGTGAACAAAAGTGCAAATAACTACGCTCGCGAGTTGGCCACGAAATACTCGACCAGGTATTCATGAGGGTGCGAACGACACTAGACCCGGGCCGCGCTGCCAGCGTTCGGCATTACCGAAAGCGCCTCAGGTCGCCCCTGTCATGAATTTCGAGCCATCAGGCGGATTCTTGATGAGGAAGCCTTGGCTCGGGAGCGTAAAGAAGTCCCTTACTCGCTACCCGGGGATGCTCGACATCTCAATGGAACTGTTCGCACCCAACTCCTGAACCTGCAAACGCCTCGCGCCTACAGCTGGAACCAACACGCCCGCTTCTGGAAATCCCACGTCTTCTCGCCTGCACCGTCACCTGTCATTTCATAAACGCCATTGCGCGCCCGCTTCTGAAATTTGCGCTGCATTTCAGACGCAGACAAGGAGAGCGGGCTGATCCGGAGCGGGAGATCGGTCCCAAAGTGGAGCGACACCGGCAACAGGACATTAAGGACTATTTTAGTCTTGAAGACAGGGCGCGATCTATGGTAGATAGGACCTTGGTGCGCTACGTGCTCAGACCAGTGTTGCTGGTGACGGCCAAGCCGGCATTAGCTGCATCCAGATCTGCGCCCTCCCACGCGACCCTGGCAGAGGGATGTCATCTGAAAGTGCCACCGCTGGCAGGCGGAAACCACCTGCCGGCGGCACGGGAGGTGGCAGGTTCGGTCGCGCGCCCCGGTTCCGCATTGCATATCCAGGACTCTAGAGGTAACCACTTTGAACGTCGAACAGATGAAGAGCGTCATCAAGGAGATCGTCGCCAAGACCGACCTCACGCCCTGCGTGGTCGGGCACCGCGGGGTCGGCAAGACCGCCGGCATCATCCAGGCCTGCCGCGACATGGACCGCCGCTACGTGTCGCTGAGGCTCGGGCAGATGGAGGTGGGCGACCTGGTGGGTATCCCCTTCCGAAGCGGAGACACCATGCACTGGTCGCGCCCATCCTGGATTCCCGGCGACGAGGATCCCCCGACCCTGGTGCACTGCGACGAGCTGAACCGGGCCCAGCAGGAGGATACGCTGCAGGCCATCTTCCAGTTCGTCGAGCCGCCCGCCGAGGGGATGCTGCGCGCCCTGCACACCCACACCCTGTCCCGGCGCCACAAGGTCGTGGTGAGCATCAACCCGCCGGACGGCAGCTACCAGGTCGCCACCCTGGACCGGGCCCTGATCGACCGCATGGTGATGCTCTTCGTGGAGACCGATTACAGCTGCTGGGCACGTTACGCCGCGCAGCGGGAACTTGCCCTGGACGTGCGCCGCTTCCTGGCGGGCAACTCCGGGCTGCTCGCCAAGCAGGGGGCTGCCATGGACCTGCAGGTGGAGCCGAGCGAGCGTGGCTGGGAGATGGTCAGCACCCTGCGGAAGAACTGCCGCTTTGCCGCGGACCTGGAGATGGAGGTCTACGCCGGCATCGTCGGGAAGGAGGCGGCCATCACCTTCCTGCGCTGGCTCTCCGACCGCAAGGGGCGCCCCGTCACGGCGGCGGAGGTGCTGAACGACTGGGCCGAGGTTGCCGATCGCGCCGCGCTGCAGCGCGACGACGTCCAGGCCGCCACGGTCAACGACCTGACCGCCACGCTGCAGGCCTCCCCCGGGCTTTCCGGGGAGCAGGAGGAGAACCTGGTCGGCTACATCTCCGTGCTGCCGCGCGACCTCTGTTTCGGTCTGGTGAAGACGCTGCTGCGCATCCCGGAGGTGGCCCTGCTGCTGGTGCAGGACAAGCACGACGGCGTGATCTTCGACGCGGTGCAGGCCATCTCGCGGGAGGCGCGCTAGAAAGCCATGGCGAGCGCCCTGGAAAATGCCGTGGTGCGCCTGCTGCGGGAGCGCCCCTTCTACGGCCAGTTCCTGCTCAACCTGCGCCGGGAGGAGCGGGATCTCGCGGGGAAGCCGGCCGGCGTCACGCTCCGGGACGGCATCGCGGTCCTGGCCGTCGACCCGGCCCGCCTGGAGCTCCTTCCCCCCCCCGAGCAGTGCGCTCTCCTGGAGCACCTGGTCAAGCACCTGGTGCACCTGCACCCGCTGCGCCGCAAGGAGAGAAACCCCCACGACTGGGACATCGCCTGCGACCTGGCGATCAACCCCGGCCAGGCCGGCCTCCCCGAGACGGCGCTCCTCCCGGTCCAGTACGGCATGGCGGACGGGCTCGCCGCGGAGGAATACTACGCCCGGCTGGTGCGCCCCTTCGACGTCGGCAACCTGGAGGGGAGCGGCTACGGGGATGCCGCGCAGGAGTCGCGCGGCGCCTCCGGAGCGGGGCGCGGCGAGGCGGCCGCCGGCACCCTGGACGACCACGCCCTTTGGAGCGACGCCGACAGCACCCCCTTCGCGCTGGGCGAGGAGATGGTGCGCGCCATCACCCGCGAGAGCCTGCGGGGAGCCGACGGCGAGGCGCCGGACGAGATCCGCGCCGCCGTGGACCACCTCCTGGCGCCCTCCCCCATCCCCTGGCGCCAGGTGCTGCGCCAGTTCGTGGCCTCCGCCGGCCGGGTCGGGAGGAAGAGCACCTGGATGCGGGAGCACCGCCGCTTCGGCCAGGAGACCCCCGGCATCCGCAAGCGCCACCGGCTGAACCTCCTGGTGGGGATCGACGTCAGCGACTCCACCAACATCGCCGAGCTGCGGGAGGCCTTCGCCCGGGAGTTGCTCTCCATCGCCAAGGGGCGTGAGGCAAAACTCACCGTGCTCTACGCCAACAGCCGCATCCAGCGCATCGAGGTGCTGAGCGGCTCGGAGCCCGCGGTGGAGCGCTACGACGGCGGCGGCTTCACCGATTTGAGGCCGGTCTTTCAGTACGCCAAAGCCATGCACCCCCTGCCCGCCGCGGTCATCTACCTGACCGACGGGGTCGGCCCCGCCCCGGAGCAGATGGAGTTTCCGACCCTGTGGGTCCTGACCGGCGCCGGTGAAAAACCGGTCCCCTGGGGCATAGAGATGAGATTGGAGGTCTGAGATGGAGACGTTGGAAACGCAGGACCAAGCGGAAACCTTTAAGCCGATGACCGCCGAGTCGGTCGGGGATATCCTGAGAGAAACCGGCGCGCAGGTGCAGGTGCGCTCGGGGCGCAGCGAGAACTACAGCGCCCCCCGGGAATTCTCCTTCGAGGTGAAGGCGATCTTCGAAAACGGCATGGGGCTGCACGTGGTGGCGCGCCAGTTCAACTACCGCGACCCCTGGGAGGCCGAGGGGCGGGTCAACGACCTGGTGGACGCCATGCTGCTGCGCGACGGGGCGCTGACCCCGCTTCCCAAGGGGTACCCCTATTTCCAGGGGGTCGAGGAGGAGTGCGGCCTGGACGAGGACCGGCTGCGGGAGCTGATCCAGACCGTCGCCAAGGTGAACGTGAAGCTCTACCTGCTCCAGGAGCTGACCGGGGACCTGTGAAAGGCGGTGGAGTCGTTGAGTCGTTGAGTCGTCGAGTCGTTGAGTCGTCGAGGCGTTGAGTCGTTGAGTCGTCGCGTCGGCGAGTCGTCGGGTCGGGCCGAATCAGCTGCCGGCTCCCCCCGGCAGATCCTCATGCAGGGTGAACGAGAACCTGGCCCCCTTCCCGGGCTCACCCTCCGCCCAGATCCTGCCCCGGTGGCGCTCGACGATCCTCTGCACCGTGGTAAGCCCGATGCCGAAGCCCTCGAACTCCTCGCTGCGGTGCAGACGCTGGAACACGGCGAAGATCTTCTCGCTTTGGCTCATCTCGAAACCTATCCCGTTGTCGCTGACAAAGTAGACCGGCCGCCCCTCACCTTCCGTCACGCCGAACCGGATCACGGGATCGTCCCGGTTGGCGGAAAATTTCCAGGCGTTGCCGAAGAGATTCACCAGCACCATCCTGAGCAGCCTGGAGTCGCCCGAAGTCGCCACCCCCTCGGCGATATCGAAGCTGACCCGGCGCCAAGGCTCCCGAATCTGCAGTTCGGCGGCCACGGTCTTGGCAATCTCGCTCAGGTCGACGTGCTCGCTCCTGAGCTTTATGTGCGTGAACCGGGACAGGTTGAGCAGCGAGGTGATCAGCTGATCCATGCCCCTTACTTCCTGGAACACGCTGTCCATGAACCCCGCGCACTGGCTGTCCAGCTTGTCGCCACCCAGCTCGGCAATCGCTTGACAGTAGCTGTTTATGTTGGTCAAGGGTCCGCGCAGGTCGTGCGAGACAGTATAACTGAAGGCCTCCAGGTCCTTGTTGACTGTTTCCAGCTCGGATGCGCGGGCCGACAGATCTGCATTGAGGGTGTTGATTCTATCCTCGGACTCCTTTCGCGAGGTTATGTCGTGGATCATGCCATAGGAGCGGATCACCTTGCCCGCGGCATCCTTTATGTGCTCGCACTTTTGATGGATGTACCGGATCTCCCCCCCGGGCATTCTCACGATACGGTGCTCGCATTCGTAGCCGTCACTGCGGCTGCGCACCGACTCGCAGTAGCGGTCCTGCACCTCCCCCCGGTCCTCTGGATGCACCACCAGTAGAAACGCCTCGTACGAGGCCGTGACCCGATGCGGCTGCAGTCCCAAGATGCGGTAGGTCTCGTCCGACCAGACCAGCTGACCGGTTTCGTAGTCGTGCTGCCAACTGCCAAGACAGGCTATGCGCTGCACCTCCTTCATCTGCCGCTCGCTCTCCTTCAGGGCGTGCTCGGCGCGTTTTCGCTCCGTTATGTCCCGCACCAGCTCGATGCCGGCGATGATCGCTCCGGACTCGTCCAATAGCGGCGAAGCGGTGATCTCCCGGTACACCGTCACGCCGTCCTTGATCGCGGATTTTTCGACCGTGTGGATCCCCCCGTCCAGGAAGGTCTGGGCCACCGGGCAGCTGTCGCAGACGTTTTCCCGGTTCCCGTAGACAAGGTAGCAGTGGTTGTGCTCCGGGTCGCAGCCCAGGGACTGCAGCATCTGGTTTTGGTAGAGCACCTTGAAGTCACGGTCCACGATGACGAGCCCCTCGCCGATCGCGGCAACGATCGCTTCGGAGCGGGCAGTGTCGCGCGCCGAGCGGACCAGCGCCTCCTGGAGCGCCCGTTCCACTTTCTTGCGCTCAGTGATGTCGCGGTCGATGCCCCGCAGTCCCGCGAAGCGCCCCTTGGCGTCGAAGATCGGCACGCCGCTGGTCTCCAGGACACGCAGGGAGCCGTCCTTGTGCAGGTTGACGTTTTCCAGGGCCTGAAAGGGCTGCGGATGCAGGAGCAGTTCCTTCATGCCCTCCCGAATCCGGGCAGCCTCGTCCCTCGGCATGAAATCGAAGGGAGTCTTGCCAAGCACCTCCTCCGGTCGGTAGCCGAGCAGCTCAGTCACCTTGGGACTGGCATAGACGTAGCGAATCTCTTCGTCCACTTCCCAGATCCAGTCACTGGTATTTTCTATCAAGTCTCGATAGTGCTGTTCACTCTGAACGACAGGCTGTTGAGCTTTGCTCCGTTCGGTCACGCCTTCTCTGAAGTGCGCATTGGTCAGCATGCCCCCCCCGCATCAAGCCTATATTAAAATGGACACATTTTAACTTGCAGTACCAACTATACAACCATTGCAAAATATGTCCAGAGGTCCGCCGCCGGCAAATGACAGACTCAAGCGTACGCCTGCGAAACGAACCCGGCGCCGCAGCCCCCTCCAGTGCAGTACGCTATCGTGCGCCAGACTATGACAGTGGGATCGCAAATCGGGCCGCCGCGAAGACATGCATTTTCTTGTATATTCAAGAAGAGGTGGTATAGTCAGGCAGGGGGTGACGCTATGAAGGAATTTTTTGTCCTGATCGGTTTTTTTGTCTGCTGGTTCGTGTTGCAGAGGTACCTTTTGCCCAGGCTCGGGGTGCAGACCTGAATGTCCCCGGCCTGCACCCCCGGGGACCGGGGGGAAAAAAAGAAAAAGTGTGAGGATCCCTGAACAAGAAGGGCGCCCGGTTAGCAGACCGGGCGCCCTTTGCTTTGGCCGGACGGAGTCGCGAGCGGCTAGTAGCGGTAGTGCGACGACTTGTAGGGACCGTCCTTCTTCACCCCGATGTAGGCCGCCTGCGCATCGGTAAGTTCGGTCATCATGGCGCCCAGGGTCTTCAGCTGCAGGCGCGCCACCTTCTCGTCGAGCTCCTTGGGGAGCGTGTAGACGCCGACCGGGTACTTCTCGGGGTTGCAGAAGATCTCCATCTGGGCCAGGGTCTGGTTGGCGAAGGAGGAGGACATGACGTAGGAGGGGTGCCCGGTGGCGCACCCCAGGTTGACCAGGCGCCCTTCAGCCAAAAGGATGATGCGCTTGCCGTCCGGGAAGATGACGTGGTCGACCTGCGGCTTGATGTTTTCCCACTGGTACGCTTTGAGCTTGGCGACCTCTATCTCGTTGTCGAAATGCCCGATGTTGCAGACGATGGCGTTATGCTTCATCGCCTTCATGTGGTCATGGGTGATGACGTCGATGTTGCCGGTCGTGGTGACGAAGATGTCGGCCTTGTCGGCGGCGTACTCCATGGTGACGACCTTGTACCCTTCCATGGCGGCCTGCAGCGCGCAGATCGGGTCGACCTCGGTCACCCAGACCTGGGCCTGGAGGCCGCGCATCGCCTGGGAGCACCCCTTGCCCACGTCGCCGTAGCCGCAGATGACCGCCACCTTGCCGGCCACCATGACGTCGGTGGCGCGCTTGATGCCGTCCATCAGGGACTCGCGGCAGCCGTAGATGTTGTCGAACTTGGACTTGGTGACGGAGTCGTTCACGTTGATGGCCGGGAACTTGAGGGTCCCCTTTTCGAACATCTGGTACAGGCGGTGCACGCCGGTGGTGGTCTCTTCGGTGACCCCCTTGATGCTGGCGGCGGTCCTGGAGTACCAGCCGGGCTGCGCGGCCAGGCGCTTCCTGATGGCGGCGAACAGGAACTGCTCCTCCTCGCAGGTGGGGTTGGCGATGACCGAGGCGTCCTTTTCGGCGTCGGAGCCGAGGTGCAGCAGGAGGGTGGCGTCGCCGCCGTCGTCCAGGATCATGTTGGGTGCGCCGCCGTCGTGCCACTCGAAGATCTTGTGGGTGTAGTCCCAGTACTCCTCCAGGGTTTCGCCCTTGATGGCGAAGACCGGGATGCCGGCGGCGGCGATCGCGGCGGCGGCGTGGTCCTGGGTCGAGAAGATGTTGCAGGACGCCCAGCGCACCTCCGCCCCCAGGGCGGTCAGGGTCTCGATCAGCATGGCGGTCTGGATGGTCATGTGCAGCGATCCGGCGATGCGGGCGCCCTTGAGCGGCTGGGTCTTGGCGAACTCCTCGCGGATCGCCATGAGGCCCGGCATCTCGGTTTCGGCGATGATCATTTCCTTGCGGCCCCAGGCAGCCAGGGTCATGTCCTTGACGATGCAGTCGTTGTTTTTCGGCATTGCGGTGATCTCCTTTGTGGTGTCGTTTGCTTTTCGCTTGGTTTGCCAGGTTTATCGGTTCGCTTTGGCTTGGTTCGCTTTGGCTTGGTTCGCTTTTCGCTTGCCTCGCCTGGTATCGGTCCGATCCGACCAATCGGTCCGATCGGTTTCCGTCCGATCAGAAAAAGCCTTTCAGGAGCCTGTCTTTTTGCCGGTGCGCTTGACGCCCCGAACCAGCAGGACGTCCTCCTGCCCGGCGCCGGCGGCGATCCTCTGCACCTCGACCCCTTCCAGCCCGGCGCTCCTGAACCAGGCGCGCAGCTCCTCCTCGGCGAAGCCGAGCCACTGGTCCGCCAGCTGTTCCCGGGCCCATTCGCGCTCGTGGCGGGCCAGGTCGGCCAGCGCCACCGTGCCGCCGGGACGCAGTACCCGGACCATCTCCTGCAGCACCGCGAGAGGGTTGGGGGCGTGGTGCAGCACCATGTTGGCCACCACGCAGCCGGCCCCCTCGTCCATGAGCGGCAGGTGGGTCATCTCCCCAAGGCGCAGCTCGACACCCTGCTGCCCGCTGGCCGCGAGCCGGCGCCGCGCCTCGTCCAGCATGGCGGGCGAGTGGTCCACCCCGATCACCTCGCCGGCCCGGGCCGCCAGCTCCGGCAGGAGCGCTCCCGTGCCGACCCCTATCTCCAGCAGCGTGCCGACCGGAGGGACCAGCGCCAGCAGGCGCTCCAGGTAATCGGGAATCGGCAGCAGCGTGCGCGCGAGGGTGTCCCACTGCCGGGCGTGCTGGTCGAAGAACTCCAGGCTCTTCTTGCGGCGCTCCTCCAGGACGGCGGCCAGGGCGGCCAGGTCGTCATGGCGCCGGGGCAGCCGCTCCAGTTCGCGCTCGAAGGCGGGACGGATCGCCTCGAAGAAGGCGTTCTCCTCCCCGGCGCGGTAGTAGCTCCAGGTCCCCTGCCGCTTCACCGACAGCACCCCCGCCTCGGTCAAGATCTTCAGGTGCCGGGAGATGCGCGACTGTCCCATCTCCATGATGCGGGTCAGCTCCTGCACGGTGAACTCGCCGCGCAACAAAACGGCCGCCAGCCGCAGCCGGCAGGGATCTGCCAGGGCTTTGAAAAGATCTAGCATAATAGGTTCGCTTTAACAAGGTTGCCGGTTTTTTAATATCAAGTTTTATTGATATACCATGGAGACCGGCAGTTGGCAAGGAAGTTTTTTCCCACGGATGCGGGAGCGGCACCTGGGGCGCCGCGCGCGGCGTGCGGTTCGAGGTGCTGCGGGAGGAGGCATGCGTGAGGTTGCTGAGGGATTTCATTGCCGATCAGCCGAAGCTCCGGCAGGAGGAATCGGGGCTGGCCGAATAATTCCGGAGCGGCCCGAGGCTGCGACCTGCGAAGAGATCATCCGCACGTTGGCCTTTGCAGGTAGGGTTGAACGAGGCCTGGCCGACTCCCGGGCCGGATGAATCATCCAGGAGGAAGAGATGCACCTCATCGACTCATGGCGCGAAGGAACGGGACGAAGGAAGCCAGACGATGGTTGACGGGGCTCTGCCGTGCATCTCACGGAAAAGCCGTGCCGGGCATCTCCCGGTCACGGCTTTTCCGATTAACTTTGGGATGTAAGGGTAAGAAGCCGCCCCTTACGCCGCCTGGTTCTGCTCGGCCGCCGTTAAGGCTTCGGCCTCTGCGCCGAACAGCTCGTCGAAGATTTCCTGCACGGTGCCGATCCGGTCGGCCTTCCAGGCGTTGGTGCCGCAGAAGACCAGCCCGGTCTCCACGTCGCCGCGCTGGGCGCGGTCCAGGGATTTTATGATGCAGAACCGGTCGCGGGTCTCCTTGTAGGTGCACTTCTTCAGGCACCCCAGGGTGCAGGCGGAGGCGTTCTCCTTGTCGTAGCGCACGATGTCCTGCTGGTTGGAGATGATGGCGCGACCCGGAAGGCCAGCGGGGCTCATGATGAGGCCGATGTCCTCCTGCCGGCAGTCCAGGTAGGCCTGCTTGAAGGCGTCGTCGGCGTCGCACTCCACGGTCGGCACGAAGCGGCTCGCCATCTGGACGCCGTCGGCCCCCTCGGCAAGCGCGTGCAGCAGGTCGCCCCGGTCCCAGATGCCGCCGGCCGCGATGACGGGCATGTCCAGCCCGTACTCGGTCCGGAAGAACTCCTTCACGCCGCGCACCGTCGCGTACTGGTCGTAGTCGCCGTTGCCGATGTTTTCCATCTTTTCGCCCAGGTGCCCCCCGGCGGTGTCCGGGTCCTCGACCACGACGGCATCCGGCAGACGGTTGTAGGACTTGTCCCACTTCTTGGCGATGAGCTGCGCCGCGCGGACCGACGAGACGATCGGCACCAGGGCGACGTCGGGCGCGTGCACGGTGAGACCGGGGAGCGTCATCGGCAGACCGGCGCCGCACACCAGCACCTTGGCCCCACCCTCGACGGCGGCCGCGACCAGCTGCTCGAAATCGGAGAGCGCCACCATGACGTTCACCCCGATGATGCCGTCGGGCGCTATTTCGTAGGCCTTGCGCAGCTCGGCCTTCAGGGCCTGGGAATTGGTCACCAGGTAGTTCTTCCCGTTAAACATGCCGCTGTTGAGGGTAATGCCGGGGGAAGCCACCAGTCCTATCCCGCCGCACTTGGCAACGTGGCCGGCCAGCGATCCCGCCGAAATCCGCACTCCCATCCCGCCCTGAATCAGCGGATAACGCGCCTCGTGCTTCCCAATGCGTAACGGTTTGAACATGCTTCCTCCTGAACCTGAAAAGGTATGGTAGACATTAACAGAAAACGGCGTTCTCCTTTGTAATAGTAATGTAAAACAAGGAGGCGCTCCGAGAGGAAGATACCCCTTGCAAATTGCCAGGTGCGATGTTACAGGTGAGTCATGAAACTGCATAGAAAGCTGTCAAACCCGCTCATAGCGCTCATCGGCATCCAGTTCGTCTGGGTGGGGGTGGTGATATTCTGGGTCTACTGGTTCATCGGAAGGAGCAAGGAGTTCCGTGAGCTGGCGCTGCACTACAAACCCGAACTGGTGGCCAAGGGGGTTGAGTGGCTGGTGCTCGTCGAGGGGCTCCTGATGCTCGTGGCGATCCTGGCCGGGGTCTATGTCATCTTCCTGTACTGGCGGCGCCAGGCGAAACTCTACCTGCAGCAAAGAACCTACATCTCCCAGCTGACCCACGAGCTGAAGTCGCCGCTCGCCTCCATCCAGCTCCACCTGGAGACGGTCAAGCTGAGGGACCTCCCCAAGGAGAAGCTGGACGGGTTCATCGACACCATGCTCTCGGACACGGAGCGGCTGAACCACCTGACCAGCAACCTCCTGATGGCGACCAGAATCGAGTTCCGCCAGTTGGGGGAGAAGGCCAAGCGCATCGACTTCTCCCGGTTCGTGTCCGACTACCTGGAGGGGAAGCGGGGCGAGCTCCCGGAGGGGGGGCGACTCAGCCTGGAGCTGGAGCAGGGTATCTACGCGGTCATCGACAGCGAGGGGATGGAGATGGCGCTGCGGAACCTTTTGGAGAACGCCCTGCTCTATTCGCCGGTCTCCCCGGAGATCCAGGTGCGCCTGCGGCGCAGCGGCAGGCAGTGCCTGCTCGATTTCCAGGATAACGGCATCGGCATCAGGAGACAGGAGCTGGGGAGGATCTTCGAGATGTTCTACCGGGTGCGCAACCCGGGCGAGAACATCAGGGGGACCGGCCTGGGGCTCTACATCGTGAAGTCCGTGGTGAACGCCCACGGCGGCAAGATTTCCGTCGAGAGCGCGGGCCCCGGCAAGGGGAGCACCTTCCACATCGTGCTGCCGCTGCCCGGCGGGCAGCAGCAGAGGAGTTAGCGGACATGTCCGGGGAAAAACCGCAGATACTGCTGGTCGAAGACGAGATCCACCTGGCGCGCGGCATCACCTTCAACCTGGAGCAGGAGGGGTACCTGGTGAGCCACGTGGAGAGCGGCGAAGAGGCCTTGGAGAAGGTGAAGGTCGAGAAGTTCGAGCTGATCATCCTGGACGTCATGCTCCCCGGGATCAGCGGTTTCGACGTCTGCCGCGAGGTCCGGGTGCTCGACTCGAGGGTTCCGGTCCTGATGCTGACGGCGCGCTCCGACGAGCGGGACCGGATCACCGGCCTGGCTGCGGGAGCCGACGACTACATAGCCAAGCCGTTCAACCTGAAGGAGTTCCTGCTGCGGGTCTCGGGGATGCTGCGCCGCTCGGCGTGGTACCGTCCGGAGCCGGTCGAGGAGGGGTACCGTTTCGGGGAGAACGAGGTGTTCCTGCTTTCCTACCGGGCCCGGACCCCGCAGGGCGAGATCGACCTCACCGACCTGGAGGTGCGCATGCTCTCGCTGTTCTTCCACCGCGAGGGGGAGGCGATCCCGCGCGGCGTCATCCTCGAGGAGGTGTGGGGTTATGCGACCGACGCCGAGACCCGCACCCTGGACAACTTCATCGTGAGGCTCAGAAAGTATTTCGAGCCCGAGCCGTCCAAGCCGGTCTACTTCCAGACCGTGCGCGGGGTGGGCTACCGCTTCAGCAGGAAATCCTGAAAGCAGACACCACCGCAAAGGCGCAAGGAGCGCAAAGAAAAGTGCAAAGCCAAAAAGAAAAGCTTCAGGGTTTACCCCCCGAAGCTTTTCCTTTTTTCTTGCTTTTAGTCTTCTTTGCGCCTTTGCGTCTTTGCGGTTCAGAAGGTTTTACAGCCCGGCTTTCGCCCTGATGATGTCGGCCTTGTCGGTGCGCTCCCAGGTGAACTCGGGAAGCTCGCGGCCGAAGTGGCCGTAGGCGGCGGTTTTCCTGTAGATCGGCCGCAGCAGGTCGAGTTCCTCGATGATGGCGCGGGGACGCATGTCGAACACCTCGCGCACGATCTCGGCGATCCGCTTGGAGGGGATCTTCCCGGTGCCGTTGCAATCGACCATGATCGAGACCGGTTCGGCGACGCCGATGGCGTAGGCCACCTGGACCTCGCACTTCTCGCACACGCCGGAAGCCACCAGGTTCTTCGCCACGTAGCGCCCCATGTAGGCCGCGGAGCGGTCCACCTTGGAGGGGTCCTTCCCGGAGAAGGCGCCGCCGCCGTGGGCGCCGTGTCCGCCGTAGCTGTCCACGATGATCTTGCGGCCGGTGAGGCCGCAGTCGCCCATCGGCCCGCCGATGACGAAACGCCCGGTCGGGTTGATCAGGAAGCGGGTATTGGCATCCATCAGGTGGGCCGGGATGATCTTCTTCACGACTTCCTCGATGATCCCTTCCTTGATCATCTCGTAGGAGACCTCGGGGGTGTGCTGGGAGGAGATGACGACCGTGTCGACGTGGACCGGCTTGTCGTTGATGTACTGGATGGAGACCTGGCTCTTGGAGTCCGGACGCAGGAAGTCGAGCACCCCCGTCTTGCGGACGTCGGCGAGCCGGGACACCAGCTTGTGCGCCAGGAGGATCGACATCGGCATCAGCTCCGGGGTCTCGTTGCAGGCGAAGCCGAACATGAGCCCCTGGTCGCCGGCGCCCTGCTCCTTGAACATCCCCTCCCCTTCCGTCACCCCCTGGGCGATGTCGGGAGACTGCTTGTCGATGGAGGTGAGTATGGCACAGGTCTCCCAGTCGAACCCCATCGCGGAGTCGTTGTAGCCGATCTCGCGGATGGTCTCCCTGACGACCTTCGGGTAATCGATGATGGCGTTGGTGGTGATCTCGCCGGCGATGACCGCCATGCCCGTCGTCACCATGGTCTCACAGGCGACGCGGGATTTGGGATCCTGGGTGAGTATGGCGTCAAGAATTGCGTCGGATATCTGGTCGGCGACCTTGTCCGGATGCCCCTCAGAGACAGACTCAGAGGTAAAAATAAAATCCTTCATCTCCATATGGTAAACCCCCTTCAGATGTGTACAGCAGGTAGCCGCCAAAGTTCAGAATTGTATTATCCGACATTGGCTTTGTCAATGAATTAAATCGGGTCAACCTCGCACCCCCGCTGGAATCCCGGCTCGTTCTGCCAGGTGGAGGGGACCTTCCCGCCAGCGCTGGATGAGCCGGGCGCCCGGACAGATTAGTTGAAACAAATCATTTATCCGTTACACTCTTGCTACTCGCTGCTCGACAACCGGTGCTCAGGACAAAGGACGGCGAGGCCGCAGCCCCCTGCAGGAGGGGTGCGACGGCGGAGGGGGATCTGATGAGGCTCATCTGGCTGGCATGGGCCAGCGTCGTGCTGTCAGGGTGCGGCTCGGCGGGGGGCGGCGCGGCAGGGACCGCCCTGCAACCGGGGGTGCAGCTGGTGGAGATCGGCACCGGGGCGGGCAGCGCCGCTACCGTGCTCTACGCGGCCGGGTTCACCCTGCAGCTGCCGGCAGGGGTGACCCTCCCCGCGGACCCCTCCAGCGGCGAGGTTGCCGCGGGGGTGCTGCAGCCCGCCGACGCCACGGCCCTGGCCGGGGCCAGATATCTGCCGGCGGCCGACGGCGCCCCGGCACAGCTGTCGGTGACCATCGCCGACCCGCTGGGCTTCGCAGTCGGCGCCCTGGCCACGCTGAGCTGCTCCGTCGCCCCGGGTGCCTCGCTTGGCGCCTCCGGATTCTCCCTGGCCGGCTTCTCCGCGCGGGACTCGAACGGGGCGGTCATCCCCGGCGTAACGGCGCACCTCACGCTCCGGACGCAATGAACGGCTGACGGGAAACCCGCCAGCCGTTCGGTAACGACGCCCGAGAACGCATCCGGGGGGTTCCCCGGGAGCAGCCCAAAGCCGGGCCGCAAGGCCCCCCTGCTATTCCTCTACCAGCCTGATCGAGTTGATGAAAACGGGCTCGACGGGAACGTCCTGGTGTCCCCCCTTGTTGCCGGTTTTCACCTCGCGGATCGCGTCCACGACCTCCATCCCCTCGATCACCTGGGCGAACACGGCGTAGCCGAAGCGGTCCGGGGTCTTGCCGCTGTGGTCCAGGAAGGCGTTGTCCACGACGTTGATGAAGAACTGGGAGGTGGCGGAGTCGACCACGGAGGTGCGCGCCATGGCGAGCGTGCCGCGGGTGTTCTTGAGCCCGTTGGTGGCCTCGTTCTTGATGGCGAACTTGGCCTTTTTCGGCTGCATGTCGACGTCCATCCCGCCGCCCTGGACCATGAAGTGCGGGATGACGCGGTGGAAGATGGTCCCGTCGTAGTAGGCGTCCTTCACGTAGGAGAGGAAGTTGCGGGTCGATATGGGAGCCTTGTCTTTGAACAGCTCGATTTTAACGGTTCCCTTGGAGGTCTCCATGACGACCTGGGGATTTTTTTCTTCTGACATTTCGGGCACTCCTTTTCTGTTAGTTGATCTTTGTCGGGCCGATCATCCTTATTTACCATACAAAACATTCCAGGTGAACAGTTTTTCCTCATTCAGTTGCAATTGCCGGCCTGAGGAGGGTATTATTAAGCTACGATGCAGGTTGGAGTCTACCTGCCGAGCAGCTTCACGGTACGAGCTCTGCTCCCTGGAGGGGAATCATGAAAATATCCGCGTTTATCCTGTTGGCCGCACTGCTCTTCCCGTTTCCGGCTCCCGCCGCCAGCGGTTACCAGCCGCAGGCGGCGAAGGTAGGGGAACTCGCGCCCGGCTTCTCGCTGGACGCGCTGGTTGGGACCGAGAAGGGGAAAGAGTTCCGGAGGGTGACCCTGGCCGAGTACCGGGGGCGCTGGGTGGTGCTCTTCTTCTACCCGATGGACTTCACCTTCGTCTGCCCCACCGAGATCAAGGGGTTCAACTCGGCGCTGAGCGAGTTCAGCAAGCTCAACGCGGTGGTGCTGGGGGTCTCGACGGACAGCAAGTACTCGCACCTGGCCTGGGTGCAGCGCGGGGAACTGGGGGCGCTCAAATTCCCGCTGCTTTCCGACCTGAAGAAGGAGGCTGCGGTCAGTTACGGCTGCCTGGACGAGAAGGAAGGAGTCGCGCTGCGTGCGCTCTACATCATCGACCCGGAAGGGGTGCTGCAGTACCAGGTGGTGCACAACCTCGATGTGGGGCGCAGCGTCGACGAGACCCTGCGGGTGCTGGAGGCGCTGCAGACCGGATCCCTCTGCCCGCTCGGCTGGCATCCGGGAGACAAGACGCTCCCCAGGTGAAGTGACGTCGTATGCCACCTGCATGCAGCGCGGGCGAGGCCAAGCAGTATCCCCCCTGCAAGGCAGGGGGGAAGGCTCGCAAAGCGAGACAGGGTGGTCTTCGCCGGCAATAGGACACCCCCCTGCTTCACTCCGTTCAGCCTCCCCCCTAGTGTCGCAGGGGGGATAAACCACGCCCTACCCCATCATCGCCTTCATCTTGGCGAAGAAATCTTCCGCGCTCTTTTCGGCCTCCTCGGGGGTGACCTCCCGGGCCACGCCGCTTTGCTGCACGTTCATGACCCCCGTCGGCAGCTCCTCCAGGAAGCGCGAGGGGATGCGCTCCTGCAGCTTGCCGTACTTCTTCCGGAAAAGGGTGCGCGTCATCACCAGCTGCTGGCGGGCCCGGGTGATGCCGACGTAGCAAAGACGCCGCTCCTCGTCCACGGTGAAGTCCTCGTAGATCGCCCTCTTGTGGGGCAGGATCTCGTCCTCCATGCCGACCAGGAAGACGAAGGGAAACTCCAGCCCCTTGCTTGAGTGCAGCGACATCAGCGTCACCGCGTCCTTGCCGTGATCCTTCTTGTCCTTGCCGGAGAAGCGGTCCTCGTCCATGAGCGAGACCTTCTCCATGAACCCGCCCAGGGTCGCCTCCGGCACCCGCTCCTCGTAGGCGGCCATGGAGTTGATGACCTGCTCCACGTTCTCCACCTTGCGCCGGGCGGCCTTGGCGTCGTCGATGGTCCGGAAGATCTCCGCCTCGATCCCCAGCTTCTCGAAAAGCTGCTTGCACTTCTCCGCGAGTCCGCCGCCCCGGGCGAACCCCTGCGCCGCGTCCAAGAGCGTCTGGTGGAAGCCGAGCACCTTGTCGCGGATCCCCTCCGTGATCCCCTCGATCTCCCCCACGCGCCCGAAGGCCTCGAAGAGCGGGATTTCGTGCTCCAGGGACCACTGGTTGATCCGGATCACCGTGCCGTCGCCGATGCCGCGCTTGGGAAAATTGACGATGCGCAGCAGCGCCACCTCGTCCGCGGGGTTGGCGATCACCCTCAGGTACCCGATGGAGTCCTTCACCTCCTTGCGCTCGAAGAACTGGGTGCCGCCCACCAGCACGTAGGGGATGTCCTCGAAGCGCAGCTGCTCCTCGAAGGCCCTGCTCTGGGCGTTGGTGCGGTACAGGATGGCGAAGTCGCTGTAGGGTGTGTCCTTCTTGTAGCGCTCCAGCTGGATGCGCTCCACGACGGAGGTCGCCTCCTCCTCGTCGTCCTGCACGATCAGGAGGTCTATGGGGGGGCCCTCGCCGGAGGCGGTCCAGAGTTTCTTCTCCTTCCTGACCTTGTTGTTGCCGATCAGGCTGTTGGCGGCGTCCAGGATGTTTCCGGTGGAGCGGTAGTTCTGCTCCAGCTTGATGGTGCGGCACCCCTTGAAGTCCTTCTCGAAGTCGAGGATGTTCCCGACGTCCGCGCCGCGCCAGCCGTAGATGGACTGGTCGTCGTCCCCCACCACGCAGAGGTTCCCGCACCCGGCGGCGAGCAGGTTCACCAGCAGGTACTGGGAGGAGTTGGTGTCCTGGTATTCGTCCACCATGATGTAGCTGAAGCGGTCCTGCCAGTGCTTGAGCACCGGCGGGTGGTGCTGCAAAAGCTCCGCCGTCAGCATGATGATGTCGTCGAAATCGATGGCGTTGAAGGCCTTGAGCGCCGACTGGTAGCGCGGATAGACCAGGCCCGCCATCATGTCGATGTCGTCCAGGGGGCCCGGGATGAAGCGCTCCGGCGGGATCAGCTTGTTCTTGGCGCCCGAGATGCGCCAGATGATCTGCTCCGCGTCGTACTTCTTCTGGTCGCAGTTCACCTCGCGCACGATCTGGCGCACCAGGCCCACCTGGTCCGCCGTCGAATAGATGGAGAAGTTCTTCTTGTAGCCGAGCCGCTCGATGTCGCGCTTGAGCACCCGGACCCCCAGCGAGTGGAAGGTGGAGAGCACGATCCCCTTGCACTGCTTGCGGCCGACGATATGCTCCACCCGCTCCTTCATCTCCTTGGAGGCCTTGTTGGTGAAGGTCACGGCGAGGATCTGGTCCGGCGGCACCTTGAGGTCGAGGATCAGGTGGGCGATCCGGTAGGTGATGACCCCGGTTTTTCCGCTTCCGGCGCCCGCCAGGACGAGGAGCGCCCCTTCGGTGTGCTGCACCGCGGCCAGTTGTTCCGGGTTGAGCCGGGATACGTCGAGCATGGTAAACCCCTTGGAAAAGCGGTCCTTTTCGCGAGCCGTCCGGGGTAGGCGTCAGGCGGAGGCGGGCGAAAAAAGAGCCGCAACCATGACGGTCGCGGCCCTTCATAGTTACCAGAACCGGAGGGGCAATGCAAGGAGCTATATGGCGCCGGTTGCAATCGGTGGAAGGTGCCAGCAATGCCGATACCTATCCCAGCATCTAGTTTCCAAATAGCGCGCCCTGTGCTATAAAGCATCGTTTCGCGCAAGTTTCGGATGAGGCGACCCTTCAAAACAACCGGCGTGCACTCCCCCTCGCCCTCCGGGAGGGCCGGGGTGAGGGAGCTGCCAGAGCGGGCAGTCTTTCCTGATGGCAAATCCCTCACCCCTGCCCCTCTCCCGGAGGGCGAGGGGTTCAAGCGGATCAGTTGCTGAACTTCAGGTCCAGTAAAAATCACGTAAGGCCCGGCCCAAATTTGTCAGCAGTCATCGAAATAATAATTCCCAGGGGGTTTCCCTATATGGACACCGAAGCAGCGCTCCAGCGCATCAAGTTCCTCTCCCAAGAACTGGAGCGCCACAACCGGCTCTACTACGAAAAGGACATGCCGGAGCTAACCGACGCCGAGTACGACGCGCTCTTCAAGGAGCTGCAGGTGCTGGAGGAGAGCTTCCCCGAGCTGGCCCAGCCGGACTCGCCTACCAAGCGGGTCGGCGGGCGCCCCCTGGCCAAGTTCTCCCAGGTGCGCCACAGCATGCCGATGCTCTCCCTGGAAAACGGCTTCAACGAGGAGGACATCCGGGACTTCGACGACCGGGTGAAGCGCTTCCTGGGGCTTTCCGGCGAGACCTCGATCGACTACATGTGCGAGCCGAAGATGGACGGTGTCGCGGTCGAGCTGGTCTACCAGCAGGGGCTCCTGGCAATCGGCTCCACGCGCGGCGACGGCCTGGTGGGCGAGGAGGTCACCGAGAACCTGAAGACCATGAGGGACATCCCCCTGCGCCTGCGCCTGGAGGAGCCGCCGGAACTCCTCACGGTGCGCGGCGAGGTCTACCTCCCCCTGGCCCCCTTCCGCAAGTTCAACAAGGAGCGCGAGGAGGACGGCCTCCCGGTGTTCGCCAACCCGAGGAACGCGGCGGCGGGCTCCTTGCGCCAGCTCGACTCGCGCATCACGGCGAAGCGCCCCTTGAGCATCTTCTGCTACGCGCAGGGCGAGACCCACGGCGTCAGCTTCGGCTCCCAAAGCGACTTCCTCGCCCGAATCCCCGCCTGGGGGCTGCCGGTCAACCCGCTGGTCAAGGTCGTCTCCGGCATCGAAGCCGTGATCGCCTACTACGCCGACATGATGGCACGGCGCGACGAGCTTCCCTACGAGATAGACGGCGTCGTGGTGAAGGTGGATCCCTACCCGATGCAGCGCGACCTGGGCGAGAAAAGCCGCTCGCCGCGCTGGGCCATCGCCCTCAAGTTCCCGCCGCGCCAGGCGACCACGATCGTGGAGGACATCGTGCCCCAGGTCGGCCGCACCGGCGTCATCACCCCCGTGGCCCACCTGGCGCCCGTGAACGTCTCCGGCGTCATGGTCGCCCGCGCCACCCTGCACAACTGGGAGGAGATGCAGCGAAAGGACATCCGCAAGGGGGACACCGTCGTCGTGGAGCGCGCCGGCGACGTCATCCCGGCTGTCGTGCGGGTGATCACGGAGCACCGGGTCGGGACGGAGAGCGCGCTCGCCATTCCCGAGAGCTGTCCCGAATGCGGCGGCGAGGTCGTGCGCATCCCCGGCGAGGTGGCGGTGCGCTGCGTCGGGCTCGCCTGTCCAGCGCAGCTGCGCGAGTCCCTCAAGCACTTCGCCTCCCGGCGCGCCATGGACATCGACGGGCTGGGCGAGAAGTTCATCGAGCAGCTGCTGGGCCTCGGGCTGGTAAAGGACGTGGCCGACATCTACACCCTGAAGCGGGAGGACTTCATGCAGTTCGAGCGTATGGGGGAGAAGCTCTCCGAGAACCTGCTGCACGCCATCGAGGGGAGCAAGTCGCGGGACCTCTCCCGCTTCATCTTCGCCCTGGGGATCCGGAACGTCGGGGAGCACACGGCGAAGCTTTTGGCGGACGCCTTCGGCAGCGTCGAGAACCTGGCCCAGGCGAGCGAGGAGGAGCTCACCACCGTCCGGGAAGTCGGGCCGCAGGTGGCCGAGAGCATCACCGACTTTTTCAGGAACCAGGAGAACCGGCGGGTGATCGAGCGGCTCCTGGCGGCCGGGGTGCGCCCCTCCGTCGAGGAGAAAAGGGTCGGAGGCCAGTTCACCGGCAAGACCTTCGTCTTCACCGGGACCCTCACCCGCTTCACCCGCGACGACGCCAAGAAGATCGTGGAGCTCGAAGGGGGGCACGCGGCGGGGAGCGTCTCCAAGAAGACCGATTACGTGGTGGCGGGAGCCGAGGCGGGGAGCAAGCTCGCCAAGGCCGTGCAGCTGGGGGTAAAGGTGCTGACCGAGGAGGAGTTTCTGGAGCTGGTCAAGTGATCACCGGAGCCGTTTGAGCACGCTTGCCTCCCACTTTGCATTCACCTCTGCATGATCGGCGAAATCAGCGTTTGGGCTGTCGGCTTCATTGACGGCATCAAGAATCCCCTTGACCTGCCATTCATTCACAGAGAGATAGGCCTCCAAGGCCTCTTCCGCAACAAACGACATTGTTCTCCTCGTAGCATGGACCAAGGCCTACAGTTGTTTTTTCGTGGCTGGTTTGACCCGGAGATTAACTGAGGCAGTATTCATCATGGCACCCTCCCTTGCGACCCGATGTACCACGGCTTTCGAAGTAGTGGGTGAGCGACTCGGGACTTAGCTCATCCTGCATGTACCACCCCGATAAAGACTCGCCATCAAGTCGCCCCCAAACGGGTCCTTTCTGCACATCGCCGACCATCCAATGTTCATCCTCTTAGGGCAATCCAGCGCCGCTGTGCATGGACTGATCACGGCGCATTCCTCCCGGCAGCCACAAAACCTTCAATTACAGCAAGTTAACGATCGGCACAGAACGTGCTGCTACATTTGAGCCACCTAATTATTCATCCTCTTCGAGTTTCGCTACCGTCGAGCCAAGGAGAAGCGACATGAAAACGACAAGATGTTCGGCACTTGCGCTGGCACTCGGCATTTTTGCTCTCCTTTCCGGATGCAGCGAGAATGGCGTCAGAATCCGCCCCACCGAACGGATTTCGACCCTGTTTGAGCATCACCTGCCAACAAAAGGCAACATCCACATCATGCCAATGAAGAAAGACTTGCTGGTGATCGAGGTGGAACCAGGTGTGACCAACCTGGACCCCGACTGGGCAACCTTCAAACTGAGATCGACAACCACCCCGGACAAGGAAGCATTGAAGCCTTCCGAGTTTGTCACTACCGCCGACATCACCAAGCTCATGCAAGACAGAACCATTCAGGCCCTCCAGGAAGCAGGGTTCAAGGTGACCGAGGGTGACAGCATCCCGGGTGAGGCCGATGTGATCATCGCACCATTACTCCAGGCGGCCTTCGTGTCCCTCCCCAGCCCGTCGTCTCCTTCTGCAGTCGTGCGGGTCAGGGTGGATTTCAGAAACGCCAAAACGGGTCTGAGTATCACAACCCTGATCGTCGGATATGGACAAAGCCTGCTTTATTTTACCCAAGCACAGGGACTGGAGCGGGCAATGGATGAGGCCATGGCAAATTACCAGAGAAACCTGATCCAGGACACCAAGGATTTCCAGGGAAGCCTTTGACAAGGGGAACCTTCGGGCCGGACGGTTGGCAAAGGAGAAGGCAATGAACAGGATACGGTTCACGATGCTCGCAACGGTGCTCGGCACACTCACCATTCTCGCCGGATGCGGCAGGTACGTCGTCGCTATCCGCCCTGCCGAGCCTCTTTCTGCCGAATACCAAGGCTCACGAAAAGGGAACATCCACGTTTTGCCGGTAGAAAAAGGGCCGCTGATCCTCGACGTCGCACCGGGTGTGGCAAATCTGGACCACCGATGGGCCATATTGAATCGGAACACGGAAGGTACGCTTGCCAACAGATCGCTAGAACCGTCGGAATTTGTCACTACCGCTGATCTGGCCGATCTCATGCGGGAAAGGACGATTGCTGCCCTCCAGCATGCAGGTTTCAGGGTAACAGAAGGCAGCTACGTTCCGGGTGAAACCGATATAATCATCGTGCAGTCGCTTCAGCTGGCTTTCGTATCCCTTTCCGGCCCCAGCTGCCCGACGGCAGTCGTGCAAACCTGGACCCATTTCAGGGATGTCACTACCGGTGCGCACTCGACTGACATAATCGTCGGGCATGGACGAAGTTTCCAGTATCTCACGCTGGAACAAGGGCTGGGACGAGCGATGGCTGAGGCGCTGGATGAGTATCAAGTCAAGCTGGTTCAGGACACCAAGGATTCCGTAACCTACCTCGTCGAGCATCGGTTGCCTCCACCCCGGGCGGAACCCGGGGGGCACCGGGCCAGGCCGGCAACCGGCTCCGTCCTCAGGACAAACTAGCGACTGGCGCAAAAAGGCGGGGGAAACCCCGCCTTTTCCATTTGACGGTTAAAGCTGCTGGTGAGATCGAGGGCGGTAGCATCGGCGTCGCGGGGAAGCCCGTCAAAGGAACTGTTCCTGACACGGCCTGAGGGGACATCTGACAGCCGCCAAGCTGAGGGGCCGTTGCTGCTCCTGCACTCATGCGGATGCGGTTAGGGCAGGGTGAAGTAAAAGGTCGCGCCCTCGCCGGGCTTGGATTCCGCCCAGACCCGGCCGCGATGGCGGTCCACGATGCGCTTGACGGTCGCCAGCCCGATGCCGGTCCCCTCGTACTCGGGGCCGTGCAGGCGCTGGAACTCGCCGAAGAGCTTGTCACTGTACGCCATGTTGAAGCCGACGCCGTTATCCCGTATGAAGAATATCTCCTGGTCGGAAGTGACCACGTTACCGAACTCGATGCGGGCGGTGGTAATGGTCGAGCTGTATTTCCAGGCGTTTCCCAGTAGGTTCACCATCATCTGCCGCAACAGCGATTTGTCCCCTCGTGCAGTGAGCCCCTCCTTTATGACAAACTCGACGCCGCGTTCGGGCTCTGCTTCCCGCAACTGACGGCAGGCGTGGGTCGCCAGCTCGCTCAGGCTGACGTTTTCCAAGGCCAGACTGGTACGGCTTACCTTGGAGAGTCCCAGCAGGTCATCGATGAGCTTATTCATGCTCCGACTGGCGGTGCGGGAACGGTCCAGGTAACTGTGGGCCTCGGCCGGCAAGAGCCCCCCGAAGTCGTCGGACAGCAGGGTGAGGTAACCGTTGATGTGGCGCAGTGGCGCGCGCAGGTCGTGGGATACCGAATAACTGAAGGATTCCTGCTCCCGCAAGGCCCTCTCGAGACTAACGGTGCGTTCGACTATCCTCTGCTCCAATTCCTCGTTCAACTGTTTCAAGGAGACTTCGGCCCGAAATCTCAGCAAAGCGATCGCCAGGTAACCTGCCAGGCGCTCCCACTGGTCGATGTCCTGCTGCGCGAAAGCCGCCTTACGCGCGTCGTTTAGCTGAAGCAGCCCCAGGCGCTCGGTCCCTATGCTCAAGGGTATCAGCGCCACCGACTCGAACCCGGCCTCGCAGCAGCCGCGCCGTGAGCAAGCGTGCCGGTCGCCATCGGGGCTCGCGGCCAACAGCTCCGTCGTGCTCCTGGTCCAGAAACTGCCCCGGGCGGTGAAGCACTGGTCCGCCGGTGCGACGCGCCCGCAGATGACATTGCCGCACACCCCCTCGATGATCGCATTGCCCGCGCCATCCCGGAGGACGGCCCCGCCTGCGTCGCGCCGGCACAAGCTGTTTTCCGCCCGGACGAAATCCTTCGGAAAACCCTGGGCTTTGAAGTAGGGATAATCCTCCCCTTCGCGCAGCCTGATCCCCACCGCCTTGCAGTGGCTCTTCTGCTTGAAGAAGCGCATGGACGCCGCCACCATCTCGTCGATTCCCGTGCAGGCGTTCACGATATGCAGGAATTCGACGGTCGATTCGCGCTCCTGTTCGGCCAGCTTGCGCTCCGTGATGTTCTCCCGCAGCGCGAGGTAGTGCACCGTCTCGTCATCGTCGCGCAGCGCGGAAACAACCATGGAGACCCAATAGGTCTCGCCGCATTTTTTGCGGTTCTGCAGCTCGCCTTGCCAGACGCCGCCGGAAGTGACGGTGCGCCATAAATCGGCATAGGTCCCCGGTGCGGTCAGCCCGGATTTCAGGATGCGGGGGTTGCGTCCGATGACCTCCTCCGGGCTGTAGCCGGAGACCTCCGTGAATCGGGGATTGACGTATTCGATGACGCCGTTCGCATCCGTTATCAGCACCGAACAGGGGCTTTGCTGGACCGCCTTGGAGAGCATGCGGATCTGATTATGCTGGACGACGACCTGCCGCTTGAGCAGGATCGTGTCGCGATGCCCGCCGACCGCCTCCAGGAAGGCCTCTAGGTCGACGGGCTTTAGCAGGTACTGATTGATGCCGATCTCGATGGCTCGTAGCAGGTACCTGCTGTCGCTGACGGCCGTCACGGCGATGATGACCGCTTCCGGGTCGCAGCGCCTGATCTCGGCTGACATCTCGATGCCGTCCAGTACAGGCATGCTGATGTCGGTTACGACGATCTCGGGGCGGTGCTCCCGGAAAAGCCGCAGTCCCTCGGCTCCGTTCCCCGCACAGTACACGGTCGTGCCGGGGTGGCGCAGGAGAAGCGCGGAAACCAGGGAGTCTCTAAGTTCCCCGTCGTCCTCAACGCAAAGCACCGAGACTGTCGAAGCAGACCCTTCACCCGCCCGCATGGCTACCTCCGCCCGAATGCTGGTACAATCACTGCTGACGTCGTGCGCACCCTGCCTCCAGGACGTGTGATTCTATCAGGACCGCTTGGCACAGGAAAGGACAGGGTAAGCGTTCCCGCCTCAACTCAACGCGCCGGTCTGGATGAAGACGAATCCCTAAGAGTGCGATGTCCAGGCTGTTATAGGTGTTATTTTAAACCCTAACGTGCTTTTGTAAATATTATTTAATAATTATTTTCCAAGCTGCGGAATTTGTGGCTCCGGAAAGTTGTGATGCCAGAATCCGAGAGGGTCCCTGTCGGTGCTGCCAGTATGCTGCCTAGGCTCCTGTCAGATGGCCGTCCCGTACCGATGCCGACGCCGCAGACGCCCGGGCCGCAGGCGGCGGATTCCGCACCCCTGCGATACAAACCGATGAGCGCCAATCTTCCGCGATCACGCCCTCCCCTTACAGCAGAGGGAGAACCCGCAGCAGACGGGTTTTTCAGCTAACCAGATAATGACTGTAAAATTATTGTTCTTGATATGCTTGCAGGTGTCTGTGGTACAAAGGCGGGGCACCAGATACTGAGGATCTATAAAACTCATAATCCCCGACACAACAATGCTATAAAGTTAATGGGTAATTACCTTTTATTGATTGACTTTCACTGCGATGCAGCCTATATTCGTGCTCCTACTGGATCAAGCTACCTGCCAATCTCAATATTCAAGTTTCACAATACAGTGCCTCTATGCCGTTTCATGCCGCAGCGAACGCCTCGATCGACCAGAAACAGGCTCCGAACCTATCGGAGTCACTGGCCGAGGTGCGCGACCTTGTCCGGAAACTCCAGCCCGATCAGCACGGCAACGCGCTCAGGGCGGCATGGGGGCGGCTCGACGCCGCCCTTGCCGGGCCGGCGGATTTCGCCTGCACCCAGGACCGCCCGGGAAGCATCCTGGAGCCCCTTGGCAAAAGCGCCGGCGCCCCCGAACTGCCAGCCTCGCGGGGAGCGTCCCTCGCCTCGCTGTTGCGAAACGTATTTGCCGCCAGGACCGCGCAGGCCGGCGTAGCCGCCGCTCCCGCCCCCCCCGAAGAAATGGATCTGCTGCGCTCGCTGCTCGCCAACTCCCTGGAGGGGGTCTACCGGCGCAATCTCAGGTCGAACAGCTACGACTACCTGAGTCCGGCACTGGAGCAGATCACCGGCATCCCCCTGGGACGCTTCGCCCGGCTTGGGCCCGACGAGCTGGTCGACCTCATGCATCCGGACGACCGCCAGAGCGCCCGCGGGAAGCTCGCGCTCCCCTGTCTTCAGGAGCAGGGGGCGGGCGTCCTGGAATACCGGCTCCCCTCGCCTGACGGGACCTACCGCTGGTGCTCCGACAGTTACCGCTTGATCAGGGATGACGAGGGGAGACCGGAGTACCTGGTGGGAAACCTGCGGGACATCAGCGCTGCCAAGCATGCGGTGGCCTCAGCCAGCAACAGCGAGGAGACCCTCAGGGCGCTGATCGAGCTGATGCCGGTCGGCGTCTGCCTGGTGAACTTCGACGGCCGCTTCCAGTACCTGAACCGCTTTTTCCTCGACAGCTTCGGTTATGACCTCTCGGACATACCGACCGTGCAGGACTGGTTCCTCAAAGCCTATCCCGACCCGGAGTACCGCGCCAAGGTCATCTCCGTCTTCAGAACCGATCCCGGAGGAACCCTGGAAAACGGGGCTCCGGTGCCGCTGCGCGAGACGGCGGTGACCTGCAAGGACGGCAGCGTGCGGCAGGTGATCTTCAACAGGCAGCTCGCCCAGGACTACCGGGTCATCATACTCACCGACGTCACCGAGCGGGAGAAACTGCGCAACGAGCTGTTGAAGCTCCAGAAGCTGGAAACCCTCGGCGTGCTGGCCGGCGGCATCGCCCACGACTTCAACAACATCCTCACCGGCATCGTCGGCAACATCTCCTTGGCCCGCCTGCTGTTCGACGCCCACGACTGGTCCAGCGAGCTGCTGGAAAGCGCCGCAAGCGAGTCCGAGCGCGCCGCCAAGCTTGCCGCCCAGCTGCTTACCTTTGCCAAGGGCGGCACCCCGGTCAAGGGGCTCGTTTCGGTGCCTAAGGTCCTGAACGATGCCCTCTCTTTCGCGCTGGCGGGTGCAAACGTCGACTGCGCCGCCACGATTCCCGAGTCGCTGCATGCCATCGAGGCCGACCAGGGGCAGCTCGGTCAGGCGTTCCACAACATCATCAGCAACGCCCTCCAGGCGATGCCCGACGGGGGGACCCTGACCGTGGCAGCCGAGAACCTGCCGATCGGCCCGGAGAGCGGGGAGCTGCTCCCCCCGGGAAGTTATCTGCGCATCAGCTTCAGCGACCGGGGACCCGGCATTGCCCCGCAGCACCTGGCAAGGGTGTTCGATCCCTACTTCAGCACCAAGCCGGGGTGTGCGGGGCTGGGACTCGCCACCGCCCACTCCATCGTGACCAGGCACGGCGGGAACCTGTCGGCGCGGTCCGAGGCGGGCGGGGGCGCCTGCCTCACCGTGCTGCTCCCCTCGACCGGAGTGCCGCTTCCCGAGAGCCCCCCGAGAAGGAAGGCGGCCGGCGCCGACTACGGCGCCGGTGGAGCCATCCTGCTCATGGACGACGAGAAGACCATCCGCGCCATCGCCTCGAAGATGCTCGAGTGCCTCAGTTTCCAGGTCACGGTCTGCAGCTCCGGGGAGGAGGCCATCGCCCTGTACCGCAGCGCCCTGGACGCGGGAACCCCGTATCGCCTGGTCGTCATGGACCTCACCGTCGCCTGCGGGATGGGGGGCGAGGAAGCCGCCCGGCACATCCTCTCCCTCGACCCGACCGCCCGCCTGATCGTATCGAGCGGCTACTCCAACGACCCGGTGCTGGCCGACTACCGGCGCTACGGCTTTCAGGCCGCGATGCCCAAGCCCTACAAGCTGAGCGACATGGAAGAGGTGCTGGGGAGCTTTTCCTAGCCCCCGCCACCTTGCCACCCGACCCGAGGGGCGGCCCGTTCGGCGCCAGGGCTGCCGCCCCGCTCCGCCGGGCACAAAAAAAGCCAGCTGGAAGCGCTGGCCGATTCTTGTCCTGGCGCGAGGGTACCCCCTACCTTGTCTGGAATGCCAGCCTGCTCCCCTCCCCCCCGGCTCCCCTTGCCATTTTCCTCAGCATCTGTCTCGCCTTCAGGTTTCCCTGGCGCGCCGCCATCCGGTACCATGCAGCCGACTCGGAAAGGTCGCGTCCTTCCCCCTCGCCGAGGTAATACATCCATCCCAGCGCCAGCTGGGCGTCGACTCGCCCTCGCGCCCCGGCCAGGCGGTACCAGACCATGGCTTCCGTCTTGTTCCGGGGCACCCCGCTGCCGCTGCTGAAGCACCAGCCGAGGTACACGATGGCGTCGAGGTCGCCTCCCTCCGCCGCCAGCCTGGCGCGGGCCACCCTCTGGTTTAGCTCCCCTTTTTCGAGCCCCGCCCCGGGGACGACCGGCAGGGGGTCCTGCCGCGCAGCTGCCGCCCGCCCCGCCGCTCCCAGCTGGTCCGCCACGGCCGGGACCGGTTTCGCCCGCAGCGGGCTGGGGCCGGGGGGCGCGCCCTGGGCGGCGAGCAGCTTTTGCACGCGCGCGCAGGCCGCCTTTGCCTCCGCACTCCCCTGCTGCGCCGCCTGGCCGTACCATTGGCCGGCCTTGGCGAGGTCCCGCGGCACTCCCTCTTCGTACAGGTAGCCCAGGTTGTACCGTGCCACCTCGTGCCCGTGCTCGGCGGCCCGGGCATACCACGCCGCCGCCTGGACCGGATCGCGGGGAGTCCCCTCCCCCGCCTGATACATCCAGCCCACGTTGGCCTGCGCCCTGACGTCGCCTGCTTCGGCCAGAGCCCGGTACTCCTGGTACGCCGCCGCGTAGTCCCCCTTGCTGTAGGCTCGCGCCGCGTCGTTATAGTCAGCGGGGGAGGCCGTCGCCAAGAGCGCCACCAGCAGCAGTGCGCCGGCCGCGGACACGATACCCTGAACAGTTTCCACGATCCCCCCCCGCGTCCGCTCCCCGCGTTAGAACCACTTCACGCACTGCAGCCAGCAGCGCGGCGCGCGGTTGTCCGTTCCGTCCGATATCCTGGCGGGCACCCCGCCGGTGGTCCAGGCCGCGCTGGCGCGCAACGAGAAATTCCCCGGCACCCCCCAGTTGAATCCGATGCCGGCGCCGGCCCGGCTTCGGGTCCCCTTGTCGCCGCCGTTGAAGGCCTGGTCGTTCAGCTGGGCCAGCCCCGCGTCGTAGAACCCGGTCAGCTGGAGGTCGCCGGGGAGCACCGGCCTCAGGAAGGTCAGGCTCTGGCGCAGCTCCGCGCTCCCGACAAAACCGTTGTCGCCGCTCGCCTCGCCGCCGGGGTAGGCCCGCACGCCGCCGGGCCCGCCCAGGGAATATTTCTCCGTCGTGTCGAGGTTCTTGAAGGCCTGCTGGCCGTCGAAGGAGAGGTACAGGAAGGTCGAGCCGGTCGGCAGCGCCTGCAGCCGGGTGAGGTTCAGGGTCGCCTTGCCGAACATCCCGGCGGTGCCGGCATGGGCCGAGTCCTCCCCGGTGAGCTGGTCGTCCAGAAGCAGCGAGCCGCCGCTCACCACCAGCGACAGGTTGGTGACGCCGCCTCCCGCGAAGCGGTCCTGGGCGTTCATGAGCAGGCTCGCGCTGGCGCCGTTCACGTGCTTGGCGGAGGTGACCGCCTGGACCTGGTCCCGGTACGACTTGTAGTCGTAGCCCAGCTGGCCGTACAGGCTCAGGCTGCGGTTGACCGCGAGCGGCTGGCTCAGGAACAGGCTGCCGATCTGGCTGGTGCCGTTTTGGTTGAGCGACTGGAAGATGTCGTCCAGCTTGTAGTGCAGGTAGGCATAGGAGGCGCCCAGCTTCGCCCCGCGGCTGCCAAACGGCACCAGGTAGCTGGCCTTTCCGTTGTTGAGCCCCGCTCCGCCGGTAATTCCGTAGAGCGAGAGCTGGTCGCCCATCCCGAAGGGGTCGTTGACGTCGATCGTCGCGGCGCCGCGATACTCCCCGCTGAAGCGGTTGCCGTAGTTGTCCGTGGCGAGGGTGAGCGTAAGCGGCCTCTTTTCCCTCACGTTGAGTACCAGGTCGGCGCTCCCCGTCGTCGAACCGGGCTGCAGGTCGGCGTTCACCTCGAGCCCGGGGAGGTCGTTCAGCAACAGGAGCCTGTTTTCCAAAAGCCCGTCGGAGATGACCGTGCCGTGCGCCACCCCCCGCATGCCGCGCAGGATCACGTCGTCCGAGATCCTGCTTTTCCCCGCCCTCCTGATCTGGACCTTGTCCACGCTCCCTTCCAGCACCGCTATCTGGACCAGGCCGTCCTTGATCTCCTGGGGCGGCAGGTAGGCGTAGGCGACGAAGTACCCCTTGTCGCGGTAGTAGGCGGTGAGCGCCGCGCCCGCCTGCTGCAGCTGCTCCAGGCTCAGGCGGCGCCCCTTGTAGGGGGTCAGCACCTGCTGCAGTTCGGAGGCGCTGAAGACGGTCGCACCGGTGATGCGGAACTCCCGCACCGTGACCTGGGTCCCGGCCTGCGACGGGGCGGGCGCCGCGGCCGGCGGCAGCTCGTTTTCGATGCGCCCCGGTTTCATGGGCGGAGCCGCAGGCTTTTCCTTTACCTGGTCCAGCACGCGGCCGATGTCATAGGGCTGGATCGGTCCCGCGGCGTGCGCCGTGACGGGCAACATGGTCAGGGTCAAAATGGCGGCAATCTTTCTCATCATGACTGTTTCCTTTTGCGATTTATCGTCCCGGGCTGGGGAGGCACCCGCAGCGGCGGGTTCAGCTGGCGCGCCCCGCGGTCCGCGGGGACCGGGGGCGCGCCTACCGTTGTCAGGCTGCCACCGCCAGGTGGGAAAGCCGGTCCACCAGGGCGCTCATGGTGCTGAGCGACAGCAGGTGGGCGTAGATGAGGGCCAGATAGCCCGGTCTGAAGAGCGCGCCCAGCTCCTCATCGGAGAGCGCCTGCAGTTTCTGCTCGTCCACCACGCTGAAACCGTTCAGGGCGAATTTCTGACCGTCGTTGAGTTCCACCAGCGCGTCCATCGGCTTGAGCAGGTCGAGCTCCTGGAGTTTGGCGCCGAAAGGCGCGCCGTTTTTGAACTGGATATGGAAGTTGCGCAGGAACTCCATGGTCTGTTTCATGAATTCGGTGTAGCCCCCCTCCTTGGTGAAGATCGGCTCGCCATCCTTCTTGTTGTAGAGCCCGTCGAAGGCCTGGTCCACGCAGACCGTCAGGTTGTCGGCGCCGGATTCCGAGAGGATGAACGGGTAGCGCCGCACGTAGGCGGGGATGTAGCGGGCATCCCAGTTCCCCTGGGCATCGACCATGAGGTTCTCCTCGGTGCGGAAGCCCAGCAGCGCGATGGGAAGCACTGAGCCGTCGGCGCCGGTGGAGAAGATGATCGGGTACTCCTTGCAGGCCTCGAAGAACTCGACCGGGGCGAGGATGACGCTGTGTGTCTTGGCTGCGAAGCTGTACCCTTTGGGGCTCTTGGCAACGCGCATCTTGCTGTGCGCCTCCCTGTTCAATGCCATCGGCTCCCGATAAAAAAGCGGCTTACCCTGGGTCACTGCCTGTTTCTCCTTTTCCATTGCGCGCGTCTCCTTTTAGTAGCGACTAGTTTTTCATTCGAACAGCTCGTACGTTACTGCAGACGGTCCTGCGGCAACTGTATGCCGGACCCCTTGGTGTGCAGCATGTTCCTGAAGGCCCCATACCCGTCCACGGAGCTGCAGACCGCTGCCGCCCTCTGGCCCCGCGTCACGCTGGCGTCATCCAGCCTGAGCCCGCTCTCCCTTGGGTTGTAGATGCTCACCTGGACTGCTCTGACTGCATCCTCGACGAATTCTTCAGTCTGCTCCCCGCTCGTGTTATCCACGAAGACTCCGTTGCTGCCGATGCTGGTCTTCATGTTCTTGACCTGGGCCTGGACGGTGAGTTCCTGACCGGCCGTCCCGATGGTGCCGTTATTGGCAATGAGCGTCGCCACGGCCATTGCCGTGACATTAGGAATGACGTTGGCCGCGCCGCTTGTCAGTGAATCTTTCGCGTTCAATGTGACGTTATCACCGGATACTTTGAAGACATTTATGTTGCCTGCATCATTAATGACGTTAACATCTCCACTTGTCGCCGAGACATTCAAAAGATTGACAGTATCTGCTTCATGTAACGTGATATTGCCAGCTCCCGAGCTCGTTGCAGTGATATTTGCTACGTTGGTAGCAACATCCATACCACCGGTCGCAGTAGCCACAAAATTTGCCGCAGTGACATTGGTTCCGCCAGCCAGGCCTTGAATACTCCCTCCCGAAGTGAGAGTTACGGTATCGGTAGCGCTGATGCTGCCTATGGTCAGGTTGTTCTTATCAGTAAGCGTTATGTTATTGCCAGTGGCGTTCACAGCACCCTGGAAGTCGTTGGCAGCGCTGCCCAGATCCACGGAGCCGGCACTGAAGCTTGAGCTGCCGGTCGTGGTCAGGCCGCCCGCCCCCTCGCTGATGAAGCCGCCCAGGTTGATGGCCGCCGCCGGGACGATCTTGCCGGCAACCGGGGCGACGCCGCCGGTGCTGCTGGCGACCAGGTTGCCGGTCACGGTGCCGGTACCGAGGTTCAGGGCGCCCCCCGCGCTGGCGGTCAGGTCGCCGGTCTGTACGGCGCCGAGGGTCAGTGCGTTCAGGTCGCTGATCTGGGTGGCCGCGCCGGTCAGGTTCACCGGCCCCTGGAAGTCGTTGCCCGCGTCCGTCAGAATTATGGCTCCGACGCCGGCGTCGAGACTGGAGCTGCCGGTCACGGTCAGGCCGCCGGCCTGCTCGCTGATGGCGCCGCCGTTGCTGGTGGCGGCCAGGTTGCCGGTCACGCTTCCCGTGCCGAGGTTCAGCGCGCCGCCCGAGACCGCCGTCAGGTCGCCGGTCTGCACCGCACCGAGCGTCAGCGCGTTCAGGTCGCTGATCCGGGTCGCTCCCCCGGTCAGGTTTACCGGGCCCTGGAAGTCGTTGCCGCCGGAAGTCAGCGTAATGGCTCCGGCACCGGCGTTGAGGGTGGAACTGCCGGTCACGGTCAGGCCGCCGGCCTCCTGGCTGATGGCGCCGCCGTTGCTGGTGGCGCTCAGGTTGCCGGCCACGCTTCCGGCGCCGAGGTCCAAAGCGCCGCCCGTGCTTGCCGTCAGGCTTCCGACGTTGATCCTGCCGAGCGTCAGGGCGTTTTTGTCCGCGATCCGGGTGGCGCCACCCGACAGGCTGACCACGCCCCTGAAGTCGTTGTTGTTGTCGGCCAGGGCGATGCCGCCGGCGCCGGCGTTGAGGGATACGGCGCCATCCACGACCAGGCCGCCGACCGTCTCGCCGATGGCGCCGCCGTTGCTGGAGGCGGTCAGGGTGCCGCCCACGCTGCCGGTGCCGAGGTTCAGCGCGCCGCTTGCGGCCGCTGTCAGGTTGCCGGTGTTGATCGTGCCCAGAGTAAGGGCGTTCTTGTCGGAGATCTGGGTGGCCGCGCCTGTCAGCGCTACCGCGCCCTGGAAGTCGTTGTTGACATCTGTCAAATTCATGGCACCCGTGCCGGCGTTGAGGTTGGAGCTGCCGGTGACGGTCAGGCCGCCAGCCGCCTGGCTGATGGGGCCGTTATTGCTGGTGGCGGCCAGGTTCCCGGTCACGATGCCGGTCCCCAGGTTCAATGCCCCGCTCGATACCGCCGTCAGGTCGCCGGTCTGCAGTGCGGCGAAGGTCAGGGAGTTCCGGTCCACGATCTGGCTGGAGGCTCCGGACAGCGACACCGCGCCCTGGAAGTCGTTGTTGATGTCGGCCAGGGCGATGGCGCCTGCCCCGGCGTTGAGGTTCGCGCTGCCGCCCACCGACAGGCCGCCGGTAGACTCGCTGATGCCGCCGCCGTTGCTGGTGGCGACCAGGTTCCCGGTCACGGCGCCGGTGCCGAGGTTCAGGTCCCCGGTCGAGGTTGCCGTCAGGTTCCCGGTGAGCACCGAGCCCAGGGTCAGGGCGTTCCGGTCTGAAATCTGGGTGGCGGCTCCGGTCAGCGCTACCGCTCCCTGGAAGTCGTTGTTCGCGTCGGTAAGGGCGATGGCGCCCGTTCCGGCGTTGATGTTGGAGGCCGCGGTTACCGTCAGCCCTCCCGGCGCCTGCCTGATGGTGCCGGCGTTGCTACTCGCCGACAGTATGCCGGTCACGGTGCCGGTGCCGAGGTTCAGATCGCCGGTCGAGGTTGCCGTCAGGCTCCCGGTGTGCACAGTGGCGAGCGTCAGGGAGTTCTTGTCGGCAATCTGGGTGGCTCCGCCTGTCAGCGTCACCGCTCCTTGGAAGTCGTTGCCTGCGTTAGCAAGGGTGACGGCCTGGCCGGCGGCGCCGATTGTGGTGAGGCCGCTTATGGTCAGGGCGCCGCTTTGGGTCACCGCTCCGGTGGCGGAGATGTCGAGGCTGCCGGCGTTGGTTGCGGCGAGGCTGGTGGCGCCGCCGCTGGTGGAGAGACTGGTAAGTGGCGTCGTGCCGCCTACGGCGCCGGAGAAGCTGATGGTTCCTGAGCCTGCGCTCATGCTTAATGCCTGCGCCCCGTCAACGGTGCCCGCGAAGCTGATGGCCGAGTTTGCCGCCGTCAGCGCCGTGTCGACAGCCAGGATAACCGCATCGTTGAAGGCCTGGCTTCCGGAGGTCCTGATGCTGGCGGTGTTGATGATCGTGCTCCCCGCGGCATCGGTGGTCAGGCTGGCAAGCGGTGCGCCCGCTCCCAGCGCCGCGTCGAATTCGGTCACGCCGGCGCTGTTCACCGTCAGATTGCTCCCCCCGTCCACCGTGTTCTTGAACCAGATCTTCCCGGCTCCGGTGGAGGCGAGGGCCGTGCTGTTTGCGCCCAGGGACAGGTGGTCGTTGTAGGTCTGGGCGCCGCTGGTCCTGACGGCTCCGCCGTTGAGCGCTGTCGAACCGGCCGCGTCGGTGCTGAGGCTGGTGAGTGCGGTGCTGCCGCCTACCGCCTGGCTAAAGGTGGTGAGCCCGCTGTCTGCCACGGTCAGGGCCGATGCGCCGTCCACTGTGCCGTTGAAGCTGACCGCCACGCCGGTGATGGCTGTGTTTGCCGCCCCGAGGGTTACCTTGTCGCCGTAGTTCTGCAGGCCGGTGGTGACGACGGAACCGCCGTTGATGGCGGTGGACCCGCCGAGGTCGGTGGTCAGGGTGGTCAGGGGGACCGTGCCGCCGACCGTGCCGGCCAGCGTCGTGGTGCCGGCGCTGTTCAGCGCCAGGGACCTGGCGCCGTCGACGCTGCTTGCGAAGGTGATGTTGCCGTTTGCCGTCGTCACCGTCGTGGCGCCGCCCAGCGTGGTGGCACCGGCCGCGAGGAAGCTGCCGTTACCGAGAGTCGAGTCGTAGCTGCCGTTCAGCGTGATTGCTGCGTCGTTGTAGCTCTGCCCGCCGGTGGTGATGACATTCTTCAGGCTGACAGATCCTGCGGCATCGGTAGTCAGGCTGGTAAGCGGAGTGCCGCTCCCCACTGCTGCGTTGAACGCCGTGGCGCCCGCCGTGTTGACTGCCAGCGCGAAGGCGCCGTCGACCGCGCCGCCGAAGGTGATGCTCCCCCCGCCGGTGGAGGCCAGCACTGTGTTGGTGCCCAAGGTGAGCGCGCTGTCAAAGGCCTGGGTGCCGGAACCGCTGATGCTAGCCACGTTGTCGGCGGTCGTGCCGGTCACGTGGACGTTCCCGAGGCCGGTTGCACTGGCGCTATTGAATACCGCGTTGCCGGTTACGGTCAGGTCGTGGCCTGCACCGGTTACGCCGTTCATGGTGACGCTGGAACCGGTGAGGTTGCTGTTTGCGCCCAGGGTCAGCGCGCCGTCGTAATTCTGGGAGCCGACGCCGCTGATGTTCGCGGCGTTGTCTGCCGTCGCGCCGGTTACATGGACCTTGCCCAGGACAGTCGCATCAGCAGTAAACAAAGCATTGCCTGATACTGTCAGATCCTTGCCTGCGCCGGAGACACCGTTCAGAGTGACCGTCGTGCCGGTCAGGGTCGTGTTCGCCCCGAGGGTGACGGCGTCGCCGAAGCTCTGGGTGCCGGTCGTCGAAACCGCGCCGCCGCTGATGACCGTGGATCCGGCTGCGTCGGTGCTCAGGCTGATGAGCGGAGTCGTGCCGCCTACGGCACCGCCGAAGGTCGTGGTGCCGGCAGTGTTGACCGCCAGGGTATGGGCGCCGTCTACGGTGCCGCCGAAGCTGATGTTGCCCGCCCCAGTGGAGGCGATAATGGTGTTACCCCCCAGCGTGACAGAACCGCCGTAGTTCTGGGTGCCGGAACCGCTGATGCTCGCAACGTTGTCCGCTGTCGTGCCGGTGACCTGGAGGTTCCCGAGACCGGTAGCACTGGCGCTATTGAACACCGCGTTGCCTGATACTGTCAGATTGTGACCAGCGCCGGTCACGCCGTTCAGGGTGACCGTGGAGCCGGTGAGGTTGCTGTTTGCGCCGAGGGTCAGCGCGCCGACGTAGTTCTGGGTGCCGACGCCGTTGATGTTCGCGGCGTTGACTGCCGTCGTGCCGGTTACCTGGACGTTGCCCAGACCGATTGCATCAGCCGCGAACACCGCGTTGCCTGATACTGTCAGGTCCTTGCCTGCGCCCGTGACGCCGGCCAGGGTGACCGTCGTGCCGGTGAGCGTCGTGTTCGCCCCGAGAGTGACGGCGTCGCCGAAGCTCTGGGTGCCGCTCGTCGCCACCAGGCCGCCGTTGAGGACCGTGCTTCCAGCCGCATCGGTGCTCAGGCTGGTGAGCGGGGTCGTGCCGCCTACGGCGCCGCCGAAGGTCGCCACGCCTGCAGTGTTGACCGCCAGGGTCTTGGCGCCGTTTATTGTGTTGCCGAAGCTGATGGCACCCGCCCCCGTCGAGGTGATTGCCGTGTTGGCACCCAGAGTGACCGCGCCGTCGTAGTTTTGGGTGCCCGAACCGCTGATACTCGTCACGTTGTCCGCTGTCGTTCCTGTTACATGGAAGTTTCTGAGACCGGTTGCGATCGCCGTGTTGAATATCGCGTTGCCGGTTACAGTCAGGTCGTTGCCTGCGCCGGTCACGCCGTTCAAGGTGACCGTCGTGCCGGTGAGGGCCGTGTTCGCACCAAGGGTTACGGGGTCGCCGAAGCTCTGGATGCCGCTTGTCGCGATGACCCCACCGTTGATGACCGTGCCCCCGGCTGCGTCGGTGGTCACGCTGGTGAGCGGAGTGGAACTGCCGACGGCACCTCCGAAGGTCGTGGTACCGGCGGTATTGACGGCCAGTGCGTAGGCGCCGTCGACCGCGCCGCCGAGGGTGATGCTGCCACCTCCGGTGGAGGCCAGCGCCGCGTTGGTGCCCAGGGTGACGGCACTGTCAAATGCCTGCGTGCCGGAGCTGCTTACGCTTGCCACGTTGTCGGCCGTCGTGCCGGTCACGTGGACATTCCCGAGGCCGGTTGCGTTCGCCGTGTTGAATGCCGCGTTGCCGGTTACGGTCAGGTCGTGGCCCGCGCCGGTTACGCCGTTCAGGGTGACACTGGAGCCGGTGAGGTTGCTGTTTGCGCCCAGGGTCAGCGCGCCATCGTAATTCTGGGTGCCGACGCCGCTTATGTTCGCGGCGTTGTCTGCCGTCGTGCCGGTTACATGGACCTTGCCCAGGACGGTCGCATCAGCCGTGAACACCGCATTGCCTGATACTGTCAGATCCTTGCCTGCACCCGAGACACCGTTCAGGGTGACCGTTGTGCCGGTCAGGGTCGTGTTCGCCCCCAGGGTGACGGCGTCGCCGAAGCTCTGGGTGCCGCTTGTGGCCACCAGACCGCCGTTGATGACGGTGGACCCGGCTGCATCGGTAGTCACGCTGGTGAGCGGAGCCGTTCCGCCCACGGCGCCGCCGAAGGTCGTGGTACCGGCGGTATTGACTGCCAGGTTCTGGGCACCGTTCACCGTGCCGCCGAAGGTGATGTTGCCCAGAGCGCCGGCCCCGGTTGAGGTCAGAGCCGTGTCGGCACCAAGGGTGACGGCGCCGCCGTAGTTCTGGGTCCCGGAACCGCTGATGCTCGCAACGTTGTCAGCTGTCGTGCCGGTGACCTGGAGGTTCCCGAGACCGGTTGCACTGGCGCTATTGAACACCGCGTTGCCTGAAACTGTCAGATCGTGACCAGCGCCGGTCACGCCGTTCAGGGTGACGGTGGAGCCGGTGAGGTTGCTGTTTGCGCCCAGGGTCAGGGCGCCGACGTAGTTCTGGGTGCCGACGCCGCTGATGTTCGCGGCGTTGTCTGCCGTCGTGCCGGTTACCTGGACGTTGCCCAGGACGGTCGCATCAGCCGTGAACACTGCGTTGCCTGATACTGTCAGATCCTTGCCTGCGCCCGTGACGCCGGCCAGGGTGACCGTCGTGCCGGTGAGCGTCGTGTTGGCCCCGAGAGTGACGGCGTCGCCGAAGCTCTGGGTACCGCTCGTTGCCACCAGGCCACCGTTGAGGACCGTGCTTCCGGCCGCATCGGTGCTCAGGCTGGTGAGCGGGGACGTGCCGCCGACGGCGCCGCCGAAGGTCGTCACGCCTGCGGTGCTGACTGCCAGGGTCTTGGCGCCGTTTATTGTGCTGCCGAAGCTGATGTCGCCCGCCCCCGTCGAGATGATCGCCGTGTTGGCTCCCAGAGTGACCGCGCCGTCGTAGTTTTGGGTGCCGGTGCCGCTGATGTTCGCGACGTTGTCTGCCGTCGTGCCGGTCACATGTACGTTGCCCAGGCCGGTTGCGTCGGCGTTGAATACCGCGTTGCCGGTTACGGTCAGGTCGTGGCCTGCGCCGGTCACGCCGTTCAGGGTGACCGTCGTGCCGGTGAGGGCCGTGTTCGTACCAAGGGTTACGGGGTCGCCGAAGCTCTGGATGCCGCTTGTCGCGACGACCCCACCGTTGATGACCGTGCCCCCGGCTGCGTCGGTGGTCACGCTGGTGAGCGGAGTGGAACTGCCGACGGCACCTCCGAAGGTCGTGGTACCGGCGGTATTGACGGCCAGTGCGTAGGCGCCGTCGACCGCGCCGCCGAGGGTGATGCTGCCACCTCCGGTGGAGGCCAGCACCGTGTTGGTGCCCAGGGTGACGGCACTGTCAAATGCCTGCGTGCCGGAGCTGCTTATGCTTGCCACGTTGTCGGCCGTCGTGCCGGTCACGTGGACATTCCCGAGGCCGGTTGCGATCGCCGTGTTGAACACCGCGTTGCCGGTTACGGTCAGGTCGTGGCCTGCGCCGGTGACGCCGTTCATGGTGACGCTGGAGCCGGTGAGGTTGCTGTTTGCGCCCAGGGTCAGCGCGCCATCGTAATTCTGGGTGCCGACGCCGCTGATGTTCGCGGCGTTGTCTGCCGTCGTGCCGGTTACATGGACCTTGCCCAGAACTGTTGCATCAGCCGTGAACACCGCATTGCCTGATACTGTCAGATCCTTGCCTGCACCCGAGACACCGTTCAGGGTGACCGTCGTACCGGCCAGGGTCGTGTTCGCCCCCAGGGTGACGGCGTCGCCGAAGCTCTGGGTGCCGCTTGTGGCCACCAGACCGCCGTTGATGACGGTGGACCCGGCTGCATCGGTAGTCACGCTGGTGAGCGGAGCCGTTCCGCCCACGGCGCCGCCGAAGGTCGTGGTACCGGCGGTATTGACTGCCAGGTTCTGGGCACCGTTCACCGTGCCGCCGAAGGTGATGTTGCCCAGAGCGCCGGCCCCGGTTGAGGTCAGAGCCGTGTCGGCACCAAGGGTGACGGCGCCGCCGTAGTTCTGGGTCCCGGAACCGCTGATGCTCGCAACGTTGTCAGCTGTCGTGCCGGTGACCTGGAGGTTCCCGAGACCGGTTGCACTGGCGCTATTGAACACCGCGTTGCCTGAAACTGTCAGATCGTGACCAGCGCCGGTCACGCCGTTCAGGGTGACGGTGGAGCCGGTGAGGTTGCTGTTTGCGCCCAGGGTCAGGGCGCCGACGTAGTTCTGGGTGCCGACGCCGCTGATGTTCGCGGCGTTGTCTGCCGTCGTGCCGGTTACCTGGACGTTGCCCAGGACGGTCGCATCAGCCGTGAACACTGCGTTGCCTGATACTGTCAGGTCCTTGCCTGCGCCCGTGACGCCGGCGAGGGTGACCGTCGTGCCGGTCAGGGTCGTGTTGGCCCCCAGGGTGACGGCGTCGCCGAAGCTCTGGGTACCGCTCGTTGCCACCAGGCCACCGTTGAGGACCGTGCTTCCGGCCGCATCGGTCCTCAGGCTGGTGAGCGGGGTCGTGCCGCCTACGGCGCCACCGAAGGTCGTCACGCCTGCGGTGTTGACCGCCAGGGTCTTGGCGCCGTTTATTGTGCTGCCGAAGCTGATGTCGCCCGCCCCCGTCGAGGTGATCGCCGTGTTGGCACCCAGAGTGACCGCGCCGTCGTAGTTCTGGGTGCCCGAACCGCTGATACTCGTCACGTTGTCCGCTGTCGTTCCTGTTACATGGAAGTTCCTGAGACCGGCTGCGATCGCCGTGTTGAATATCGCGTTGCCGGAGACTGTCAGGTCTTTGCCTGCGCCTGTCACGCCGTTCAAGGTGACCGTCGAGCCGGTGAGGTTGCTGTTTGCGCCAAGGGTCAGGCCGCTGTCATAGTTCTGAGTACCGACGCCGCTGATGTTCGCCACGTTGTCAGTGGTGGTGCCGGTGACGTGGACACTTCCAAGGCCGGTTGCGCTAGCCGTGGTGAACACCGCGTTGCCGGTTACGGTCAGGTCGTTACCTGCGCCCGTCACGCCGCTCAATGTGACAGTCGTGCCGGTAAGGGCCGTGTCAGCTCCCAGGGTGACGGGGTCGCCGAAGCTCTGGATGCCGCTCGTTGCCACAACACCACCGCTGATGACGGTACTTCCGGCCAGGTCGGTGGTCAGGCTGGTGAGCGGAGTCGCACCGCCCACGGCACCGCCGAAGGTCGTCACGCCTGCAGTGTTGACAGCCAGAGCCTGCGCTCCGTTCACCGTGCCGCCGAAGGTGATATTGCCGAGTGCGCCGATTCCGGTCGAGGCCAGCGCCGTGTCTGCGCCGAGAGTAACGGCACCGTCGTAGTTCTGTGTGCCGGAACCGCTGATGCTCGCCACGTTGTCAGTAGTCGTGCCGGTCACGTGGACTTTTCCAAGACCAGTTGCACTCGCCGAAGCGAATACCGCGTTGCCGGTTACCGTCAGGTCGTTGCCTGCGCCGGTCACACCGTTCAGGGTGACCGTCGTACCGGCCAGGATCGTGTTCGCCCCCAGGGTGACGGCGTCGCCGAAGCTCTGGGTGCCGCTTGTGGCCACCAGACCGCCGTTGATGACGGTGGACCCGGCTGCATCGGTGGTCACGCTGGTGAGCGGAGCCGTTCCGCCCACGGCGCCGCCGAAGGTCGTGGTACCGGCAGTGTTGACTGCCAGGGTCTGGGCACCGTTTACCGTGCCGCCGAAGGTGATGTTGCCCAGAGCGCCGGCCCCGGTTGAGGTCAGAGCCGTGTCGGCACCAAGGGTGACGGCGCCGCCGTAGTTCTGGGTGCCGGAACCGCTAATGCTCGCAACGTTGTCAGCTGTCGTGCCGGTGACGTGGACGTTCCCAAGGCCGGTAGCACTGGCCGTGTTGAACACCGCCTTGCCTGTTACTGTCAGGTCGTTGCCTGCGCCGGTCACGCCGTTCAGGGTGACGGTGGAGCCGGTGAGGTTGCTGTTTGCGCCGAGGGTCAGCGCGCCGACGTAGTTCTGGGTGCCGACGCCGCTGATGTTCGCGGCGTTGTCTGCCGTCGTGCCGGTTACCTGGACGTTGCCCAGGACGGTCGCATCAGCCGTGAACACCGCGTTGCCTGATACTGTCAGGTCCTTGCCTGCGCCCGTGACGCCGGCCAGGGTGACCGTCGTGCCGGTGAGCGTCGTGTTCGCCCCCAGGGTGACGGCGTCGCCGAAGCTCTGGGTACCGCTCGTTGCCACCAGGCCACCGTTGAGGACCGTGCTTCCGGCCGCATCGGTGCTCAGGCTGGTGAGCGGGGACGTGCCGCCGACGGCGCCGCCGAAGGTCGTCACGCCTGCGGTGCTGACTGCCAGGGTCTTGGCGCCGTTTATTGTGCTGCCGAAGCTGATGTCGCCCGCCCCCGTCGAGATGATCGCCGTGTTGGCTCCCAGAGTGACCGCGCCGTCGTAGTTTTGGGTGCCGGTGCCGCTGATGTTCGCGACGTTGTCTGCCGTCGTGCCGGTCACATGTACGTTGCCCAGGCCGGTTGCGTCGGCGTTGAATACCGCGTTGCCGGTTACGGTCAGGTCGTGGCCTGCGCCGGTCACGCCGTTCAGGGTGACCGTCGTGCCGGTGAGGGCCGTGTTCGTACCAAGGGTTACGGGGTCGCCGAAGCTCTGGATGCCGCTTGTCGCGACGACCCCACCGTTGATGACCGTGCCCCCGGCTGCGTCGGTGGTCACGCTGGTGAGCGGAGTGGAACTGCCGACGGCACCTCCGAAGGTCGTGGTACCGGCGGTATTGACGGCCAGTGCGTAGGCGCCGTCGACCGCGCCGCCGAGGGTGATGCTGCCACCTCCGGTGGAGGCCAGCACCGTGTTGGTGCCCAGGGTGACGGCACTGTCAAATGCCTGCGTGCCGGAGCTGCTTATGCTTGCCACGTTGTCGGCCGTCGTGCCGGTCACGTGGACATTTCCGAGGCCGGTTGCGTTCGCCGTGTTGAACACCGCGTTGCCGGTTACGGTCAGGTCGTGGCCCGCGCCGGTGACGCCGTTCATGGTGACGGTGGAGCCGGTGAGGTTGCTGTTTGCGCCCAGGGTCAGCGCGCCATCGTAATTCTGGGTGCCGACGCCGCTGATGTTCGCGGCGTTGTCTGCCGTCGTGCCGGTTACATGGACCTTGCCCAGGACAATCGCATCAGCCGTGAACACCGCATTGCCTGATACTGTCAGATCCTTGCCTGCTCCCGTGACACCGGCCAGGGTGACCGTCGTGCCGGTGAGCGTCGTGTTCGCCCCAAGGGTAACGGCGTCGCCGAAACTCTGGATGCCGCTCGTTGATACCGAGCCGCCGTTTATGACCGTTGCCCCGGCAAGGTCGGTGCTGACACTGGTGAGCGGAGTCGTTCCGCCCACGGCGCCGCCGAAGGTCGTGGTGCCGGCGGTGTTGACTGCCAGGGTCTGGGCACCGTTCACCGTGCCGCCGAAGCTGATGTCGCCCAGAGCGCCGGCCCCTGTTGAGGTCAGAGCCGTGTCGGCACCAAGGGTGACGGCGCCGCCGTAGTTCTGGGTCCCGGAACCGCTGATGCTCGCCACGTTGTCAGCTGTCGTGCCGGTGACCTGGAGGTTCCCAAGGCCGGTAGCACTGGCCGTGTTGAACACCGCCTTGCCGGTCACTGTCAGGTCGTTGCCTGCGCCGGTCACGCCGTTCAGGGTGACGGTGGAGCCGGTGAGGTTGCTGTTTGCGCCCAGGGTCAGGCCGCCGTCGTAGTTCTGGGTGCCGACGCCGCTGATGTTCGCGGCGTTGTCTGCCGTCGTGCCGGTTACCTGGACGTTACCCAGGACGGTCGCATCAGCCGTGAACACTGCGTTGCCTGATACTGTCAGGTCCTTGCCTGCGCCCGTGACGCCGGCCAGGGTGACCGTCGTGCCGGTGAGCGTCGTGTTGGCCCCCAGGGTGACGGCGTCGCCGAAGCTCTGGGTACCGCTCGTTGCCACCAGGCCGCCGTTGATGACCGTGCTTCCGGCCGCATCGGTGCTCAGGCTGGTGAGCGGCGCCGTGCCGCCTACGGCGCCACCGAAGGTCGTCACGCCTGCGGTGTTGACCGCCAGGGTCTTGGCGCCGTTCACCGTGCTGCCGAAGCTGATGTCGCCCGCCCCCGTCGAGGTGATCGCCGTATCGGCACCCAGGGTGACAGCACCGTCATAGTTCTGCGTGCCGGAACCGGTGATGCTTGCCACGTTGTCCGCTGTCGTTCCTGTTACATGGAAGTTCCTGAGACCGGCTGCAATCGCCGTGTTGAATATCGCGTTGCCGGAGACTGTCAGGTCTTTGCCTGCGCCTGTCACGCCGTTCAAGGTGACCGTCGAGCCGGTGAGGTTGCTGTTTGTGCCAAGGGTCAGGCCGCTGTCATAGTTCTGGGTGCCGGAACCGCTGATGTTCGCGACGTTGTCTGCCGTCGTGCCGGTGACATGGACATTGCCGAGACTTGTTGCATCCGCGGTATTGAACAGAGCGTTGCCGCTTACCGTCAGGTTGTTGCCTGCACCCGTCACGCCGCTCAATGTGACAGTCGTGCCTGTCAGTGTCGTGTTCGCTCCAAGGGTTACCAGGTCGCCGAAGGACTGGGTTGTTGCAGCAACGGCCCCGCCGTTGATGGCCGTCGTCCCGCCCGCGTCGGTGCTAAGCGAGCTGAGATTGGTGACTGCACCCTCCAAGGTGGTGGTCCCCTGGCTGTTCAGTGCCAGGGCGTTGCTCCCGCCGGCGATCGTACTGGAGAAGGTTATGTTGCCGGAACCTGAGGAGACGGTAAGCCCGCCGCCGGTAAGATCTGCCGCGCCGGTGACTGCGACTGCGCTGTCGGTCGTGGTGATTATCCTTGCACCGCCGCCGGTGGCGAAACTTCCCGCCCCTGCCTGGGCGAAGCCGCCCGGCGCGGCCAAGTCGCCTGCCAGGGTCAGCACGCCGCTGTCGTTGGTGATGGCCACCGCTCCGCCAATCCCGGCCGTGCCGCCGTTGAAGCTGAGGCCGTCCTGGTCGCGGATGGTCAGGTTCTGGACCCGGTGACCTGCGTCCATGGCGTTGACGACGTTGAAGTTGTTGCCGCCGTTGTTAAGGGTGATGTCGTTGGCCGTAGACCCGGCATCCAGGGTCGTGGTGCCGACAACCGTAATGGCGCCGCCCTGGGTGATGTTGCCGTTGGAGGCCAGCGACAGGTTTCCGGCCACGGAACCGCCCCCGAGCGCCAGGGTGCTGCCCGAGGTAATGGAAAGGTCGTTGGCGTTGAAGTTCTGGGACGCTCCGTTGGCGTCGGTCACGCTGCCTGCCGCGGTCAGCGCGACGTTGCCGACCTGCCCGGAGTTACTGGCATCGACGTTGATGGAGCCGACCGGAAGACTTCCGGTGGATGCGAGGTAGACGTTGCCTGCCGCGGTCGGAGCGGTGACGCTCACGTTCACCGCCGTTGTCGGGGTTACCGTCACCGCCGCACCGCTGGCGCCGATGACGTCGCCACCGGCGTTGGTCGTGACGTTGATGTTGATGGTGCCTGCGGCTATCGGGGCGCCGGTACCGGTTATGGTCCCGTTGGAGCCCGTCGTGCGCCCGGCGGTCAGGTTTACGGTCCCGCTGGTTGTGATGGGGGCGCCCGCCAGGACGATGCTTTCGCCGCTTACATCCACCTGCCCGCTCCCTGCCACGATGTTGGTTGCCCCGGCGGCGTTGCTGAAGGTGACGCTGCCGGCACCGCTCAGGTCATGGTCGGCCGAAAGGGTGACCGAACCGTTGGAGGAGGCGATGCCGCCGCCTGCCAGGAAGTTGATGTTGTTCTCGGCCTCGATCAGCACGTTGCCGCCACCGGAGTTGATGGCCGCGGAGATGTTGACATCCACCGGAGGGTCGATGGTGATGCCGCCGCCGTTGCTTGTGATGGCGCCGGTGACCGCAAGGCTGCCGCCCGTCTGCTGGTAGAAGATCGAGTTGGCCGGGTTTGCTGCGCCGCCGATGGTGATGCCGGTGACGGTGGCGTTGGTCGCGGGAGAGTTGATCAGGGCGATTTTTCCGCTCCCGGTGAGGGAAGCGCTGACGCTGGCGGCGCTGATGTCGAGGGCCTTCACGGTGGTGCCGTCGAAACCGATGCCGTTTGCCGCGGTGAAGGAAGCGGTGGTCGCATTGGAGAGGTTGGGCGCTCCGCCGTTGCCGTCCACGATGTATCCGGTGCTGGAAGTGATGGACACCGTACTGCCGTTCGCCTCGATGAGACCGCCCAATTTTATGTTGCCGGTGGTGGCGCTGACGTTGAGGTGGTCGGTACCGGTATGGTCGGCGTTGACGACGATGTTGTTGAGGACAACCGTGTTGGTGCCGGCGCCGGCACCGGTGTTGGCGATGATGTCGATACTGCCGTCGGCACTGATGGAGCTGTTGGTGCCGAGCATGTTGACGTTGTTGGCTGAAATGGTCAGGTTGCCTTGCGCACCGCCGCCTGCGTTGACGGTGATGTGTCCACCGTCGGCAACGGTTACGTCATTGGCCCCGGCATTCAGGTCCAGGCTGCCCGATCCGGTAACCCCTGTCGCGCTGATGTTGATGGGGGCAGACTTGGCTGCCAATGTCACGGTGCTGCCGGTCATCGAGTCAATGGTGCCGGAAGTGGTGACGTCGCCGGTGATGCTGATGGCCCCGAAGAGCGGATCGCTGGAGTTGGTGTAGGCCTGCAGCGCGGCATCCTGGTTGATGACGATGGACCCGGCGTTGGCTCCGGCGTTGCCGCTGTCGTCGTTGTAAACGTTCAGGTGTGAGCCGATTCCCTTGGCGATGATACTGACATCGCTCACGGCTCCGCCGTCGCCGAAGGTTATGGCGCGTGCGACGGTGGGGTTCGCGATCTGGATGGTGACGTCACCGTTGTTGGCGGTGATGGCGGCGCTGTGGCCCGTGGAGCCGACACCGATGTCGCCGTCGGTTGCGGTGAGGGCCACCGTGGTCCCTGCGGATACGGACGAATTTGCCAGGTCCGCCACGGCCAGCGAGGTTGCGGCCGTGACGCTGACGGCTCCGGTGCTGGCAGCCACTGCGTTGTTCAGGGCGATGGAACCGGTTGCGCCGACGGTGAGTGCGCCCGCGGCCTGCAACGATTTCAGGTCACCGTCGAGGTCGCTGGCTACCAGGTGGCCGGCCTCGGTGACGGTCAGGTCGTGTCCTGCACCGCTCACCGTGGCGTCGATGCGGTTCACTGACGTGGTCAGGTTTTCGCTGGAGCCCGATTTCATCAGGAAATCGCCGGCAGTCACGGTTCCCAGATTGACGATGTCAGTACCCGCGGTCGGCGCCTGCAGGTTCAGTAACCCTGCTCCTACGTCGACTGCCCCGACCGGAACTGTCAGGTTGCCGTTGGTTGCGATGAAGCCGAGGCTGTTGGCCGCGCCACTGGTAAGCGGTGCGACTCCGGAAACATCCATTGCCTGGCTGCTGCGAATCCAGACACTGTGGCCAGCGCCGCCGGCGCTAAGGGTGATGGACGGAATCAGCAGGGATGCGGAGGTGTTGTCGATAGCGATCTCCGACGCACCGCCGGAAGTGGTGAGGGTCAGGTTGCTTACCGCGGTCTCCAGTGCGTCGGAAGGCCCGGCTACTACGCTATGACCGCCCGAGGTCACATCGCCAATCTTCGTTTTAGCTGACAGATTCACCACTGCTACGTTGGAAAGGTCCGAAGAGGTGATGTTGGTTGCGCCGGCGTTCCCGTCGAGGATAGCGCCGTTTTGTGCCTGGATGTCGATGGCGAAGTTCCCGCCGGCTCCGGTCGAAGTATTGCTGGTTGTCAGTGCGCCCAGGGTTATGTTACCGCCGCTTGCGCCGGTGAGCACCTTGATCCTGCCGGAGCCGGCATCGATGGTGGACGCGGAAGCCATGGTGATGGCGCCGCCTCCCGAGCCGTCATTGTCGGCCGAGACCAGGACATTGCCGGAGGTGGACGCGATGCTCCCCGAGGCGTTAAAGGTGATGCTGTTGTCGCCGGTCAGGGTAATGGCGCCGCTGGTGCTCCCCAGGGCGGCGTTGACCAGGATGTCGCTCGCCGCACCTGTCGCGGTCAGGTCTATGGTGCCGCTGCCGCCGGCTGTAACCGGCGCTCCGATGGTCTCCGTGCCGCTGGCCGTGAGGCTGATGCTGCCGTTGGCCGCCGTGGTGATGGCCCCGGTGGTGGTCATCGCACCGGCGTTGTCGACGATGATGTTGCCGCCGCCGGCCTGGCTGACGCCGGTGATGGTCAGCGGTCCTGCCGTGTTGGTGAGATTGATATCTCCGGCCGTGATGTTTGTGGCGTGGAAGTTCCCCACCGTGTTGGCGTCGTCCAGGGTCTGGCCGCCGGCGGAGCTGGTCGTCAGGGTGCCGGTCGTACTCAGGGCGCCTGCCGTCTGGGTGATGGAACCGCTGGAGGTCAGGTTAATCGCGCCACTGGTGCCGGCGCTGATGTCGGCGCCGAGGGATTCGATCCCGCCGTTCAAGGTGATGTTGCCGTTTGCGGTGCCGATCGCGCCGGTCGTCGTGATGCCGCCGGTGTTGGTCACCGACACGTTCCCCGCACCGGTCTCGGCGATGCCGCTGATGGTGAGCGGTGCCGCACTGTTGGTAAGCGCGATATCGCCGCCTGCGTTGCTGGCGTTGAAAGTGCCCACCGTGTTGGCGTCGTTCAGCGTCTGCCCGCCGGAGCTGCTCGTCGTCAGGGTGCCGGTGGTGTGGAGCACTCCTGCCGTCTGGGTAATGGAGCCTGAAGAGGTCAGGTTGATTGCGCCCGCAGTGCCGGCGCTGATCCCTGCACCGAGGGATTCAATGCCACCGTTCAAAGTGATATCACCGTTAGCGGTGCTGATCGCGCCGGTGGTCGTGATGCCGCCGGTGTTGGTCACCGACACGTTCCCCGCGCCGGTCTCGGCGATGCCGCTGATGGTGAGCGGAGCCGCGCTGTTGGTAAGCGTTACGTCACCGGCCACGTTGGTGGCGTTGAAGGTCCCCACCGTGTTGCCGCCGCCGAGCGTCTGGCCGCCTGCGCTCACCGTCGTCAGGGTGCCCGTGGTGCTAAAGGCGCCGGAGCCGCTCTCGGTGATCGTGCCGGTCGAGGTCAGGTCGATGGCGCCGCCCGCTGCCGCATTGGCTGCCCCGGTGATCGCAATGGCGCCGGTGTTGCCGATGACGACGTCACCGCCGCCGGCCTGGCTGATGCCGGTGATGGTCAGCGGTCCTGCGGTATTGGTGAGATTGATATCTCCGGACGTGATGTTTGTGGCGTGGAAGCTCCCCACCGTGTTGGCGTCGTCCAGGGTCTGCCCGCCGGAGCTGCTCGTCGTCAAGGTGCCGGTGGTGTTGAGCACCCCTGCCGTCTGGGTGATGGAGCCGCTGGAGGTCAGGTTGATCGCGCCGCCGGTTCCGGCAATGATATCGGCCCCGAGAGATTCAATGCCACCGTTCAGGGTGACGTTGCCGTTTGCCGTGCTGATCGCGCCGGTCGTCGTGATGCCGCCGGTATTGGTTACCGACACGTTCCCCGCGCCGGTCTCGGCGATGCCGCTGACGGTGAGCGGAGCCGCGCTGTTGGTAAGCGTTACGTCGCCAGCCACGTTGGTGGCGTTGAAGGTCCCGACCGTGTTGCCGCCGCCGAGCGTCTGGCCACCTGCGCTGACCGTGGTCAGGGTGCCCGTGGTGCCGAGCGAGCCGGAGCCGCTCTCGGTGATCGTGCCGGTCGAGGTCAGGTCGATGGCGCCGCCCGCTGCCGCATTGGCTGCCCCGGTGATCGCAATGGCGCCGGTGTTGCCGATGACGACGTCACCGCCGCCGGCCTGGCTGATGCCGGTGATGGTCAGCGGTCCTGCCGTATTGGTGAGATCGATATCTCCGGAGGTTATGTTTGTGGCGTGGAAGCTCCCCACCGTGTTGGCGTCGTCCAGGGTCTGGCCGCCGACGGAGCTGGTCGTCAGGGTGCCGGTGCTGTTCAATACACCTGCCGTCTGGGTGATGGAACCGCTGGAGGTCAGGTTGATCGCGCCACCGGTTCCGGCAATGATGTCGGCACCCAGGGATTCGATCCCGCCGTTCAGGGTGACGTTGCCGTTTGCCGTGCTGATCGCGCCGGTGGTCGTGATGCCGCCGGTATTGGTCACCGACACGTTGCCGACACCAGTCTCGGCGATGCCGCTGATGGTGAGCGGAGCCGCGCTGTTGGTAAGCGTTACGTCGCCAGCCACATTGGTGGCGTTGAAGGTCCCGACCGTGTTGCCACCGCCGAGCGTCTGGCCACCTGCGCTGACCGTGGTCAGGGTGCCCGTGGTGCCCAGCGAGCCGGAGCCGCTCTCGGTGATCGTGCTGGTCGAGGTCAGGTCGATGGCGCCGCCCGCTGCCGCATTTGCTGCACCGGTGATCGCAATGGCGCCGGTGTTGCCGATGACGACGTCACCGCCGCCGGCCTGGCTGATGCCGGTAATGGTGAGCGGTCCTGCCGTATTGGTGAGATTGATATCTCCGGACGTGATGTTTGTGGCGTGGAAGCTCCCCACCGTGTTGGCGTCGTCCAGGGTCTGGCCGCCGGCGGAGTTGGTCGTCAGGGTGCCGGTCGTACTCAGGGCGCCTGCCGTCTGGGTGATGGAACCGCTGGAGGTAAGGTTGATCGCGCCACTGGTGCCGGCAATGATGTCGGCCCCGAGAGATTCAATGCCACCGTTCAGGGTGATGTTGCCGTTTGCGGTGCCGATCGCGCCGGTCGTCGTGATGCCGCCGGTATTGGTTACCGACACGTTCCCCGCGCCGGTCTCGGCGATGCCGCTGATGGTGAGAGGTGCCGCACTGTTGGTAAGCGCGATATCGCCGCCTGCGTTGCTGGCGTTGAAAGTGCCCACCGTGTTGGCGTCGTTCAGCGTCTGCCCGCCGGAGCTGCTCGTCGTCAGGGTGCCGGTGGTGTGGAGCACTCCTGCCGTCTGGGTAATGGAGCCTGAAGAGGTCAGGTTGATTGCGCCCGCAGTGCCGGCGCTGATCCCTGCACCGAGGGATTCAATGCCACCGTTCAAAGTGATATCACCGTTAGCGGTGCTGATCGCGCCGGTGGTCGTGATGCCGCCGGTGTTGGTCACCGACACGTTCCCCGCGCCGGTCTCGGCGATGCCGCTGATGGTGAGCGGAGCCGCGCTGTTGGTAAGCGTTACGTCACCGGCCACGTTGGTGGCGTTGAAGGTCCCCACCGTGTTGCCGCCGCCGAGCGTCTGGCCGCCTGCGCTCACCGTCGTCAGGGTGCCCGTGGTGCTAAAGGCGCCGGAGCCGCTCTCGGTGATCGTGCCGGTCGAGGTCAGGTCGATGGCGCCGCCCGCTGCCGCATTGGCTGCCCCGGTGATCGCAATGGCGCCGGTGTTGCCGATGACGACGTCACCGCCGCCGGCCTGGCTGATGCCGGTGATGGTCAGCGGTCCAGCGGTATTAGTTAGATTGATATCTCCGGAGGTGATGTTTGTGGCGTGGAAGCTGCCCACCGTGTTGGCGTCGTCCAGGGTCTGGCCGCCGACGGAGCTGGTCGTCAGGGTGCCGGTGGTGTTGAGCACCCCTGCCGTCTGGGTGATGGAACCGCTGGAGGTAAGGTTGATCGCGCCACCGG